>Ga0160505_100798_pt1 | contig 16088 bp, 8 predicted proteins | sample DIDeMG_FD_108225 | JGI IMG/M metagenome (GOLD analysis project Ga0160505, IMG submission 108225) | Enriched chicken feces microbial communities from UW Madison campus, WI, USA - DID2874_E49_Stillage MG | ecosystem: Host-associated > Birds > Digestive system > Large intestine > Fecal ... | reverse complement strand
TCAAATATTGTTATAGAGACATAAATTATAAAATTCTCAATTCCGTGAGTGCATTTATCGGGAATCTTGCGGGGGTATAAAAACATGGATACTTGAACGACCTTCTACCATCCCTGGAAATTTTACAAAGTAATGATGTTAAAAGGGTTATGCACATTGCCATTTCTTGTTACATTGGTAAGGGCTGCAGCTACTACTATCTCCACCGCCACAACAATCACAGCTGCAACACTACTTCAATCGAGTACTGACTCTTACTTGATTGAAACAGGTGGAGTCTTGGAATTCACCAATGCTGCAGATGTGCGGTTTCAGCGTGGCTTCAATCTTTATGGTGATGTCATTTTGCACTCTCAACAGCAGACACTACTTGCGATTTATAGCAGCACTTTCGAGGATGGGTCATCCCTCAAGTACGATGCCACGGGAACAGGAATGGTATCTTTCTTTAGTGCAGGTGGAATGAATAACCATGGTGATATTCTTGTGACTTCCCAGGATGCATTCATAGATGCTACAATCTCTGGGTTTGGTGATATAATAACGAACACGGGAAGTATAGTAATTCACTCATTTGGTGCAGTAAATGGTTACTTTTCTGCTAATATCAACAACACAGGAATTTTGACTGTCATGGGTGAAGAGAGTGCATCGTTTGGCATCCATGGTCCCATCACTAATACTGGAACAATGACTTTCTACGGTAATTCTACTTCAGATTCTATCTATTGGGGCTCAACCTTTACTAATAGTGGAATTTTTCTCTGGCAATACAACGAATATGCCTCAGGATCATCACACGCTCTTGAGCACGTACAGCCAGTGACCAACACCGGTACTATTAACGTCTTTGGTTCTGCTGGTACCTCACCTTTGATATATTACTCTCCATTGCAAAATGATGGATCAATTTGCCTCAGACATACAGGCTATAGTTCAACTAGCTCTTTGACAGGAACTGGGTGTTTTTTGGCATACGATTCATCCGCTCTTACCTTTAATTATGCTTCGGGAATTCCTGAAACGCAGAACATTGTTATTGACTCCACATCGCATATTTACATCTCTTCAATGAGTTCAAATGGAGCTGTGTATCCGCTTTATGGAGTTAGTAACGGTATGACGTTTCTCACTTATACTGGCTATCTTCCAATTTCGGTAAGTTACGATGACACCCAAGGATATTTGACATTATTAGCAAGTTCAAGTTTATTTGTTGTATACGATATTGGCTATGGATACAGTCTGGATGGATTTTCTGTTACAGATAATGAGGTTACATATTTGGGTTCGGATCCGGAAAGCCGTGGCATACCTACCTTCTGTGTTTGCCCTTCAAGAATTTCAGCCTGGGAAAGATCTGAGTCTTCGAGTGTTTCTTCATTATCTCTGGTAGGAGACTCCTCTTCACTTGAAGAATCATCGTCGACTGTTGAAGTGACCTCAACTCTTGAAGAGCACTCCTCGAGTACTGCAGTCATATCTTCTTCGCTTGAGTTGTCTTCCTCTCTTAATCTGTCACCATTGGGTGAATCTTCATCTAGTGCACCATTCTCTGATCATTCAAGCAGTTATTCAGATACATCTTCCATTAGTACATCAAGCTTTGAAGTCTCGCAAAGCGAGTCGGCCACACACATTAGCTTACAATCATCAACAGTGGATGTTTCTCAGGGCTCCTCGGTATACCTAAGCGAATCCTCAGACCACAGCACTATAATAACTAGAACTTCTTCCGAGGTTCTTTCCAGCTTTTCAGGATCGTTTTCCACCTTTGTACCTACCTCCTCAGCTGGTTATTGGAACAATACATTGAAGAGCATCTCGTCATTGTCTTCTTCTATCATAGAATATGAATCCAGCTCGCATGACATCATTATTTGTCGGCCTGGTGAGGAAGGTTGTATTCTCGCAAGCTACACAAACACTGAAGCGGACTCTTCATCTTCTACCTCCTTGACTGGCACGCTTTATACTGATAAGGAGGCTACAAATTCAAACCACTTGGCAATTGCAACCATTTGTCCAGAATGCACGCGGTACTTGTCCACATGGACAGCCACTATTACTGCTGGGGTGACTACAACTGTATGTGGTGAAGTTGTTGTAACATCGGATACTCAAGGCAGTTTGATTACTTCACTATTTCCAAGTAATCAGAATGAAAAGACTGTGACATTTTCGACCACTGACCATTCGGGTCTGACAATCACGGTATGTGGAATAGAAAAGCTTACAACGAACACATCAGGAAATGTACAGATCGCCACTCTTTCAATTTCAAAATTGACCGAAGGTTCAGGAATCAAAGCTTGGACAGAAACAATAACATCCATGAAATCACAGAATGTTTTGATTTCTACGATTGGTTCTCCTGCTAAGCGGATAACTTATACTACGAGTTCTGAGACAGTACCTGTTGTTTTTCAGTCAGTTATTCCCGGGGATGCATCCTCAGTTGGAGCTGCATCGCCCCTCCTTCTTGGATTGATTTCTTTTATTTTATTCTAATTCACTCTCTTTTACTTTCCATTAAGGAATACACTCTGATATACCATCGCATTATCAAAAACAAATCCCCATTCATACTAATAACAATGTCAAGTTAATCTTATTTAGTAAAGTTCAATTTTTGGGCAGGCAAGGTTGCATTCTACGTGAAAGTTAGCTAATCTGCACTAGAACGGAGTAAAAATGTAGTTGACCAACATCAAGACTATGGTTTCTGGGCATACATCATCTTATCTATCGAAGTGAAAATACGAGGCAACAAAGAGAATCACCATTACCGCAAAGGATGCCGCCCTCGTTGAAATCATAGATTCTGTTCACCCCTTTCTAAACAGTTCCGTCCTTGTTTTTCATCCTGGCCCTCCAAACAGAGGTCATCCTAAGTTAGTTATTAAATAATGTGCGTCAATAAGCCGTTCACTTATGAATTCGAAACAGACGCAGTTGTTGCAAATTCAGCATTATAGTGTGCAATGAAAAGCTTGCAAACCTTCTTCTCTTGAAGCTATTGAAGGTGCCTGAATATTGAAGGGTGCCTCTGAAAGGTATTAGATACAATTTACCGTAAATTACAACTTGATTTTCAATGAATTCTTTTTTTGAGAATTCTATCGGTTGTCCAGGCGTTTTCTAATTGTCGCTGGCTATTGTACACTACTACATGCATCTACCCGCAATAAGAATGACATCTATTGTGTACATCAACAACTTAGCTTAAGTCCGATAAAAGTTTATCAGAGAAGAATCTCATCTTGGCGTGTGGTGATCGTATATCCTATTTCAATTTGCTTGGTTCAGAGTTGTATGGTTTGTATTCAAGCTGATATACACCTCAATGAATCGTATATCCAGGTCAACCATAGAGGGATATGACGAGATAGATGTCTTTTGACTAATTCGTCATCACTCCGTTGAAAGTTGCATCCAAGGAAAGTGTCTAAGAGAAGAATTCTATTTAGTAAATATAGAGTCCTATCGTGGTAGTATTTGTCACGGGAGGTACAAAATCTTAGGGCGACCTTTTTCGACGGCATACAAGTCGATGCATTATCGGGCAAGCCCGCATAAAAAATACACCTTGATATACCAGTCATTTCTAAGACTTGTACGAATGTTCCCAATTAGTTCTAGAATTCTCTAGACTCGATGTTAGTATACATATGTGGGTTCAACGTTACAATGGTGTATCTTAATTGTTCTTGAATTAAGTATAAAAGTTTCAACTTGTAGTAATTTAGGGCGCGTGAAAAGATTTTATGAAAGAATACGATTTGTTATCGTAAACCCACGTCGGCCACTCATACAAGAGTGTAATTTTTAATAATGTGCATAGGAATGTATGGAACGACCCATTTATTACACATCAAAAAGTATTGAATTATATTCTTTATAGTAAAGAATTTGCGAGTCTGAAAATTAGGATCTAAGAGCACTCAATTCAGTATTCTGATAGATTTTCGATTTAAATCCAGTCTCTCAAACTTGTACGTCACTAAGATGTTTTCCCAATTAGGAAGATTTCCAGATCTGATTCCGCCGGTCAAACCTAAGCTATAGACTTTTGCGTGTGCTCAAAGCGAGTTCGTAGAACCTGTTTATTCAAGAGAATTACCCGTTTCCTAGAGCTTGGACTAAACGCTACTAAAGCACGGCATGTGATATGCTCACACAGGCTCATACAAGCCTACACAAGACAATTTATAGCGTTACTGCAGAAATTGCAATGATGCCTAACTGAATTCATGCGGATATTCATCTAAAACAACCTGGATCCAGATCAACAATAACATCCCTTCGTCGAACGTTGCATTATAAGTTGGGTAATGCGAATCCCCCTCTGCCTTTGATGATTCGTACTGTGTTTATCTGTGCTCAATAAGCCATGTCGCATCACTGCCCGACACTAAATGCCATGTATCAAAAAAAAAATATTATACACTGTTGTGAAAGCAACATTACTGCGCGTTATATACAGAGTTTAAATGATGTTTTCTCTTGGCGGATTTCCGTAAATATAGATAACTTCAAGTATGGATTGTATGTGGGGATGAATTTACGAATCTTCCGATCATTTAAGAAGCTTGAATTTGAAGCTAGAAAGAAAGTAAGTATTTTTGAGAACGTTAACAATGAAGATTTTGGCTTTAGTTTTCTTCTTTTGTATTTCCGCTGCTCTCGAAATTACTCAAGACACTGTGGTGGACGAGCCAGGTGCCTTACTGTTTGAAAGCGTCCATGTTTCGTCTGCGGCTTTTTATTCTATCTTTTTCCCTTTAGTGACTACCGTCTCTGGTGATATTCAAATAGGTAGAGATTCGGGTTGGTACATTATCGCAGTTTACAATTTTGACCTCGAATACCCGGAAATTTTGACTTATGAAGGCTTCTCATTTTCCTCAACATCAGGAAGTATCCTCAATGACGGAGATCTCGTTTTTAACGCAACTCAAGCTAATTTCTACACCACCATCACAATGGAATCTACTACCTTCATTAACAATGGTAACATGTGGCTTGGGACTGGTCTGTTTTCGGAAGATACTGCTATTTCTATCATTTCAGAAGGTGAATGGCTAAATGAAGGAAAACTCTTCCTCAGACTGGGCAATGGTAATCCCTTTGGTAATTACAATTTGGAACTTTCAAGTTCTTCTGGAATTTTGACCAACGAAGGTACCATTTGCATGTTCCGCCTTTTCTGGGACCAGACAGCCAACCTTGAGGGTTCAGGTTGTATCAATGTGGAATACTTGTCAAAATTGAGTATCAACTTGAACTCTTATACTTTTGATGAAGATCAATCCATTTATCTTTCAGGTTACAGGTCCTCCAATTTAATGTTTGACGGAATCACTGACTCTCTGACTGGAACTAGAACGTTTACAGTGTATGGATTCGCCTTTAGCAACAAAATCTCTTTCGGATCACTCTTTTCTGGATACTTTTACTCTAGTACTACTGGAATTTTGCGAGTTTACTTTAACCAGGGAAGTTTGTTATTCGATCTTGACGTCGGACCAAACCTCGATCTGATATCTATTAGAACAAATGGGGAAGATGGCACTGGTACAGAAATTTGGTATCCATCAGACAACCCAAGAAGAGCTCCATACCTTTGTGAATGTGAAGATTTTCCTGTTGCCCCACTGGTAGTAAGGACTAGCACTCAGTCAAGTTCAAGCGAAGAAACATCCTCGACAGTTGAAAGTGCTGATGTAAGCACCTCAAGTGAAGAATCATCATCGACTTCAACGAGCTCTAATAATGTTGAGAGTTCCTCTAGTGAAGATTCATCTTCCACCTCAGGAGACTTCAGCACATCTGCTAGTTCTTGGAATGAAGAAAGCTCCACCACCGAAGCAAGTTCATCGTCGACTGCGGAAACCTTTAGAGCTGATGCAAGTACTTCATCTTTTACACTCGAAGGTTCTAGCACTGATGCTAGCTCACCGAACGAAGCAAGCTCTAGCAATGAAGCAAGTTCTTCAGGCAAAGAAGCGAATTCATCTTCAGATGATTTCACTGCTAATATTGCCTCTTCGAGTACACAGAGCTCTTTTTTTCAGATATCTGAAACCACGTCATTTAACTCTCCACCATTTCAAAACTCAACCTCAAACACCATCACTCTGTCAAGCTTGACTTCTTCGACTTTGCCAAGTACTTCCGAAGAAGTGAGATCGCTGAAAGTTAGTGAGGTGATTACCTCCACTAGGTCAGACTTCTCAAACGAAAGCTCAGAGACAGAAGGAGCGTTGACGTCATCTCTTGGAAATATTGTTTGCAGGCGAGATGACGTTAATTGTGTCCATATAGATTCTTCAAAGGAAGCCATTACTTCAACCGTTGACTCTGAGTCATTACTGACCAGCCCTTTCAATTCCATCGTTGAAGACACTTCGATTGTGACGACTAAAACAAAAAGTTCATTGGAGGCAACTATTACTGTCGAGGAAACGACATACATAACAACATGTGTTAAGACTCGTGAGGATGGCTCGGTCTCTACTGACATCCTTTACGTGATAGTCACAAGTGATGAACATGGAAGCTTGTGCACCACATCTTTGGCACTTGACTATCCTAGGACGTATACCACTCGCACCGTCGATTTTATCAATGGAGTCAGAACAACGATCTGTGCTGAAGTTGCTATCTCAACCGGCAAAGAAGGAGGATTTTTCACTTCCATGCTGTTTTCCGATAAAGGACTGACATACACGTACACTTCAATGGATGAAAATGAGAAAGGTCAGACTATTACTGTTGTTGCAAAGCCTACTGCTGACCTCAAAGGAAATATTATTTTGACCACAGTGAATGCAAAGACGATGACTACATCAATAAGTGGATCCAATGCTTCGTCTGGTTTTCTAACACAGACTAGGTCTACTGCAAATGCTCAAGCATCAGATAATCAGACTCTCGAACATCAAAGCACACATCAAAGTGCTAATCTATCGAACTATACTACAGTGTTCGAAGGAATTTCCTCGACTGAAACCTTCAATTTTGGTGTTTTCATTGCACTTATTGCATTCTCGTTTGTTTGATTTTTCTCGATAATGGTCTTTTATATTCTTTACTTCGGATTTGATTTCCTGGCTTGTGGCACTCAAATGACCACATCACAATTTCCAAAGTTTTCGTCGTTTTCAATTCCAATTTGATACTGTAAATCAAACTATATCTGTTAGGCAGAATCAAATTGGAAAGAATTATTAGGAAATTAAGCATCATTGAGGGCCAAATTTGACCTCATTAAAATACTGGCACGCTGAGAAGTTGTGGAGTACTGTAGCCAAACCCTTTTCTTGTCCATCTTCAATTACAGACTACAAGATATTCTGTCTAAGGGCGGTTGAATTCCTGTTTCTACTCGATTGCGTGTCCATGCCTTTAAGTTTTGGATTCGAGCTTGAAGAGCCCTTGCCGCGATGCCAAAAAACAACCATATGTGTCTATTGCATCTGCTACTTCATTCTTCACTAAAATACCACCCCTGGACAAAACTTTCTGTTTTGAACTCAAAAACCAATGACATGTAGCCAGAGCCCTTCTGTGATCCCTCTTGAACATTATTCCAGATACAATAAAATCTTCTAAGAGAAATATCTATGGAGAGGAACGATTTCTATTCAGGGTGGATTGTGATACGATTGGTGATGCCTGCGGATTTATTAAACAACAGACCTTGTCCTTGTAGCACGAAGTGAGTATGAGTACTGGATTATTGGTGATATTCGAACTCTGCTATTGTGATTCTATTTCTGGTGGATTGTACACACAATTGCCTGAGTCAACGGTTGAATATCTCGACCATTATTTTTTCGGGCAAACGGTACCTTCCTCAGGATACAATTATTGAGCCTCCTTTAATGATAGATTCTTCTCAGTCATCAAGCCAACTGTTAAAAGCTTGCATCCAGCAAGAAGCTCAAAATGATATAGGTTGCTTTGATTATTTTTTTAAGCAGATACTGGTTTTGATGATCATGATGCCGAAGAAGTTTGGTAGAAGTAGAATCGAAAAGCAAGTTTATCCTCCCTAAATATCATTTAACGTTACGGATGCAGAAGTCATAAATCATTTCATCTAGTTTTCACTTAAAATAACGAATCAGGAGGTCTTAATATAGATTCGTGCTTCATATGGAGTTAACTCATTTTCAGAAGGCGAAGCAACGTTGGCCAAAACGAGGTCAAAGTCCCCGGACACTCCCTTCTCAAATTTTTGAATGTCTTTTGTGAAGTTAAGTACCACATAAGCCTCAGATTCTCCGTTAGTTTTTGTGTAAGAGAAAATGCTCTGATTTTCGAAGTCAAGGATATTTAAATCTCCATAAATCAAAACATCCTTGTACTTCTTCCTAACAACCAAAGCTTCTTTCCAGAAACTGAAAAGAGAATCTTTAATATCAACCTGAGATGCAGCATTCACCTCTTTGTAATTATCATTTACACGCATCCAAGGTTTTCCAGTTGAAAAACCAGCATTTTCAGAACTATCCCACTGAACTGGAGTTCTAGAGTTGTCTCTCGCCAACAAATTAATTCCATCCATAACTTTGTCCAAACCCACATCGCCATGAGCATCCTTGTACAGTTTATAATAGTTTATGGTGCTGATGTCCAAATATTCCTTGATGTCCCAAGATCTGGGAATATTAGTCATTCCAATTTCTTGACCTTGATAAATAAACAAGGTACCACTCAAAGAAGCCTGCAAGGTTGCTAACATCTTTCCTGACTTGAACCTCCATTGAGGCAGGTCATTGCCGAATCTGGTGATCGAGCGAGGCTGGTCATGATTCTCGATGAAAACGGTACTCCAAGCATCGGTTCCCTCAGCAAAAGAGCTCATATTTCTAACAGTTTGCTTAAAATCGCTAAGCTTCCACTCTTTGATGCCGTACCTGTCTTGAGGATCAGTACCCACCTGGACCACATCAAACAAGAACATCATGTTCATTTCCTTTTCCTTAGCACTCACATATTTGAGGGCATCTTCTCTTGTCGAGTGTCCAATTTCACCCACCGTCATAACGTCATATTTGGATGTAGCTTGTTGGAACATCTCTTTGTGGAATTCATGAATACGTGGTCCTGACTGACAAAACTGGTCAAATGGCTGCCACTCCAGATCCGGAATAAGTATAGGCGCATCTGGAAATGTTTGAACTTTGGAGTACAATCCTGCGACATCAATTCTAAACCCATCGACACCTTTATCGAGCCAGAAGATCAAAGCAGAGTCGTAGATTGCCTTTCTAGTTTCTTCATTCTCCCAGTTGAGATCTGGTTGAGATTCTGCGAAAAGATGTAAGTAGTATTCATCGGTTTCCTCATCATATTTCCAGGCTGATCCAGAGAATACTGACTGCCAATTATTGGGAGGATGTCTGTTTCCTTCCTCATCGTACTTTGGAGGTTTCCAGATATACCAATCTCTCTTTGGGTCAGTTTTACTAGACCGGGATTCCTTGAACCATTGGTGTTCTGACGATGTGTGATTAACCACCAAATCCAAAATCAAACGCATTCCACGCTTGTGGATTTCTTCAATCAACTTGTCCATATCGTCCATTGTGCCATACTTGGAGTACACGGCCTCGTAATTGCTGATATCATAACCCATATCATCTTGAGGTGAGTCGTACATTGGAGACAACCAAATAATGTCTACACCGAGACTTTTCACATAATCCAATGTCGAGATGATTCCTGGAATATCGCCAATTCCATCACCGTTGGAATCCTTGTAGGATGCTGGCCAGATTTGATAAATTGAAGCTTCTTTCCACCAAATTTGAGACATTGTGGATTCTTCGGGTTCAGAAAAGGTGCAATGGAGTTGAATTTATAGTCAATTGACACAATATTCAATTTGGAGTATTATTGTCTTCATTTGAGTAATAATTGCGTTTGCAAAAACTCGCAAATTTAATTATCCCGATCCAATTTGCGGGGTGTTAAGAGGTAAACATAAAAATAACGTTGTGCTTGAAACGACCTAACCCCACATAAACTTTCGCGTATTCAGTAATCAGGTTACTAAGCAGCCAAATATGTTCTGATAATATACTACAATGTCGTCAGCAAAAGATATCTTTCAATTATTAAAAGAAGGTCAGACTGTTCCTTCTGATCACCCAGAAACTTATAAGCTAAGAGATGCATCGTCTGAAACGAAGAAATTGGTTACTCAAATGACCAACTCTGCAGATCCTAAAGAGATCAGACACTACTTGAGTTTAATCACAAACAGTGTAATTGATGAAAGCGTTGTTGTATTCACGCCTTTGCATATCAATTATGGGAAAAACATAAGGCTTGGAAAGAATATTTTCATCAATTTTGATTGTGTGTTCTTGGATTTCGGTGGAATTACCATTGAGGACGGTGTTAAGATCGCCCCTAAGGTCAATTTATTATCTGAAGGACATCCACTTGCTTCAGAAAACAGGGATTCACTTGAAGCCGGACATATCCACATCAAGAAAAATGCATGGATTGGTGCAAACTCAACTATTCTTGCCGGGGTAACTGTTGGGGAAAACTCAGTAGTGGCTGCGGGTGCAGTTGTTTCAAAGGATGTTCCACCAAATAGTGTTGTTGGTGGGATTCCTGCGAAATTGTTAAAGCGCATAGATTAGCTGGTAATGACCATTGAATATTTTTGCCTGCAAAGAATAGAAGTTTGAAACATGACACGATAAATGTATGTTATACCAGAGAATATTCTCACTGTATTAAAGGACATTGGAATGTTCCCTCACAAGCAGAAAATATGATCATTGAATAATAATTCAGACAGATGGTTCCTGCCTCTTGACAGTCTTTGTCTCGTGTATTTTTTGAGTTCTGTACTGTGAAACGAATTTGTAGGTCTGACTTGCATTTGGTCATCTGTTGTAGTGCTTCACAACTATTATGTGATACTGCGATAGTGGGGACAAGAAATAGAAAAGTTCATTGAACAAATGCTGAAGCCCAAAGGAATTAGCATGTGGTGGAGATGTTGATGGAGTGCTTGTTGGAAATGATAGATGTTCCAAAGTAGCCACATTTTTTAAATGGAAACATCCAAGTTTTCAAGGTATGAGACAATGAAAACTATTTGCGGTGCCTGTACTAATAGAAGCTTTTGGAAATGCCTATGGTGGTATTTAAAGGTAGTAACAAAGAGGAAATAGTAGGATTGCAAATTATGATTTATTTCGAGGTACCTATAACCAGGATTACTTTCGGGCCTCCTGTATAGCACCATGGATGTTTGGTACTCCATATCATTTTCGCTGGACAATTTATTGGTGCGTTTATACATCAATACATTCGCTTTAGTGTATTGAATTGATGTAGGAAGTATGTGTATAATAACAGCTGTTTATCCATTACTAGATTAGATATAGAATTGATTAAAATCAGTTTCAGTTTTAGTTTTTGAAATTCGTATTTTTTGGTTTGCAAAGCAAAAGCTTCTCACATCTTTATGAATTCGCAGCTATCTGACATTTCATCACAATAGCAAAAAGCATCAATGAAAATCAAACACATACTGAATAACATCAAAAATCAGACGATCCCCAAATACTCCCACAGTACCAGCACCTCAAAGTTATAGCCCAACGGAAAATTAAAAAGTTCAGCTTCTATAATAATATCTGCTTTATCCATCACCTAACATTAATATCTTTCATACTCAGTCGACTTTCATACATCTTCTAATAATTCTAATCATAAACAATCCTTTACGGCCCCTACGGTTTCCCAAAATGATCTTCTTGTATGTATAAAGACCTATTCAGACAATCATTATGGCGTCTGACCTTTTACTATTGGAATATTTTTAGTCCTGGCACCTCGATACAGTTTTAAACATGGAATCAAAGTGCACTCTGACGATTCCCTTCCGCATGCTCTTCCCAACAATTCCAAGTCAAAGCAGTGTAAGTGAGCCTTTTTTAATAAATACCGAGTCAGGTTTTTATGGTCAGTTTGGCACTGCACTAAGAAGTGAGAGCAAGCCATGATTACCTTTTGGCGAGTTTAGATGCCAGTAGCTATCAACATTCTAAGAAGCACACGGATACGAAATCTGTACACTATAGACGAGAAAGTGTGGCGAATGCTTTTATGGGAGTCTTCAACCTCGTAATGGAGATTGGAAGTCATCAGCTTCACAGGATATACATCAAAGTCTACCGATTCCTGTCTCCATATTTTGTGAGAGGTCTTAAAGATTATGTCATATAATTACGATGCAAACCATACTTCGGCTTTAAAACCAGGTTGCGTCTCTATTTCTTTACACAATTCTCCATCGGTATGGCGTATCACCTCCCACATCACTCTAATGACAGTTGCCCGGTTTACCTGAGAATGAATATGGCAGAGAATTGAAGAAATTATCATTTTCAATCTCTAATAAGATCCAATCAATCTTGACGACTTCTCATATAGTATGATTCATCACTACGATTTGCCTCAAGTTCAACTAATACAAAATCCACAAATCGTGAATAAAGTTTTGCAAACTTTTTCGAATGTCGTAATTGCTCGTAATCATTTGATGGGTCGGGGCCTCTGTGCTTTTTTCCCGAGGATACTCGGGCGTCCAAAAAATTAATTCTGAGAAAGCACACAGGATTCCGTCCAAGCAGTATTGGATCGATAATAAGGATGGCATGAAATCAAGAGATAAAGAAAGACGAAAAAAAAAAGTTCTAGCCCTTAGGCCACCATCAGCTCAAAACTATCCTTTTATTGTGAGAGTCCATCCAAATCTCAAAATTGCGGCTAACACGGAAGGAAACTGGTCATATTTAGAGATTTAGGTGACTTGACCGGAAGGTGTGGAGAATGTCGGAGCAAGTCAATCATTGGCTTAATTGTTTCGAGAACTTTTCCTTGTTACCGAGAATAAAATGACAATCTGAGATGACTATGCAAGACCCCAGTTTTGAGTACAGACATGCAATGTTTATGGATTATCCAATGAGCAAGATGCGCCGCAAGGCTTGAATATTAAAATAAATCACGGCCACGTAATTCGGCTATGTCAATTGCCCGCTTAGATTAGAGGGTTCGTCCAATGAACTCGTCGCTTAAGCTTAATGCGTTATACCCGCCAAAAGCGAGGAACCTGTTCCTAGAGGCTTTTACCCGCAGCTTCCACGCTTCTTATTGTCTTATGTGTTACAGTGCTTCTGGACACGCAAGGCGATCAATCTGCACCACCGTTTTAATACCGTAAAGACAACCAAAAGAGAAGTCGCCGCTATCGGTTTGCGTTTTGTTTCGTAATGAGCACATCTCTTGCAATACCCATTTCGTCAACATAATTTTGAAGCATTGTTTAATTAAGCGGTGTTGCATGAATCATGCATGGTGTTGTATATAGGGATAGGATTAACCAAGCATATTAACGTCATCGCTTAAGTTACGATGGAGTTTTTCTTGGTAATTGGAGCCCCACCAAGAAGAAAATGCCATATAGGTGAAAGGGGAAGGCTGTCAGTATAATTATTTTCTGCGCCAAGGTCATGCCGAGCCAGTTTAAAGTCAATTATTGCCTCAAGAATTTAGTGGGTTTCTGGAGGGGCGAGCAAATTGGGGTAGATTTTCATGGAAGTTGCAATTTTTCAGGGCCCTTTATCGGAGGAACTGAACAAAGATTGCGAGAATGTAGCCAACAATAAATTACAGTACTTTTGGTCGATCAATCTTTTGCAAACTCGGCCTCAATCGAGTATAGATTGCCGCGGCAGAAAGGTGCCACACGACCACAACCACGATCATTCATCAATATACAGACTTATGGGCCTAGTAGCTTTGTAGCATCCCGCAAAGTTTTGAGCGTTATCCAAGACAACGTTGAAGAGAGAAAATAAAGTTAGCGAAATTCTGTACATGGTGAGCTTATGTGTCGGAACGGGTCTTCTAGAATGCAATATTTCTGCAGTATGGCGGCTTCTTGCAGCAGCTCACAAATTGAACGCCCCAAGTTCGGCGTTTACTCGCGCACTTGACCGTCAAGTTTATTGTGAGCTTTAACCTATGCAAAAATCGTGTGATGGGAGAAGCACTTCACTCCGCATTCAAAAGGAATCCTCGCTATTCACAAATGCAAGGTACATACAGCATGCGCTTTATATACGTAGAACTTAGCACGCCTACTGGCTTCTTTGCTCAACCATTCCGCATGACACATATACGAAAGCATGGAAACAGGGTGCATTCTGCCTATTCATTATGATGCACAATCAATACAGGAACAAGTGTACCTCAACTTCAGGTTTGGTCGGATGCAAAGGACGAAGAGAGGGCCTGTATTCTGATAGGCATTTCTGACGAGTACAAGAACTAGAGTTGTCCCACAGTCTGCTAAGTCTTTTCCAAATTTTCTATTGCAATTCATGTTGATTTTTCTGATTTTGCCGCTCTTGTGGCTTGCAAGCACCGTTCTTTCGGCGCAAGTCACTGGGGTGTTCAATGCGATCAACAACATTTCACCTCCTGATAGCAAGCAGCCCGAGATACCTTCATGGCAAGCTACTGTTGCATGGAAAATTGATTCGTCCAAGGTTTCACCTGGCGATACATTTGCTTTGACGCTTCCTAATGTGTTCAAGTTTACTTCCACAACATCCACAATTCTGTTGAAAGCAGGGTCTACCAATTTTGCAACATGTACTTTGACCCCAGGAGAAAACTTGCTTCCATACTCCTTGATTTCGTGTACGGCATTGCCGGCGGTTGCAACTGTTGCACTGGCAGATGGTACAATCACTTTTCCCTTCACCTTCAACGCAGGAATGACGTCTTCGGCAATTGATTTGGCCGCTGCTTCAGCGTGGACTGCTGGCCAAAACGTAGTAACTTTCAAGGATGGAGCAGACCTCACCTACACTGTGACAATGAATGGGGGAGCAACATATTTGCAAGGTAATGCTGCTCAGGGTTCTTATGCGGTCAGAAAGTTGCCTCGTTTACAGAAATATCAGCACTATTACCAGGGTCCAAAGTGTTCACTGACAACTTCCGGATCTATCAAATTGTCACTGAACGGTCAAATACAGTTCGATTGTTCGAAATCTGGCGCCTATTTGTCCAACAATTTCAACGCATGGCAATTCCCAACACAAGCTTTGACCACCGCAGGTACTAATGGCTTCATCACCGTCTCCTGTACTTCCACTTCTATCACCGCGACTTTCACCAACATGCCTGCTGGATACAGACCATACATTGTTGGTATTTCCGACGTTATTACAGGTCAGTTCACCGAGACATATTCGAACAGTGGTGTTTGCAGCAACTCGCCAGTCACTCAGTCGATCACATATTCTTCGTACAACGATCTAGATCCCAACGGAACTGGTAACTATAAGGAGATTGTGGTCACCACCATCACTAGAGATGACATAAATACTCCAACTCTCACCACTGTCACAGGCGTTTCAACCGATACAATTGAGGTCTTAGTTCCAAGATCGGTAACCACATATACTACTACTTGGACCAACTCCTACACTTCGGCATCGACTACAACTGATGCAAGCGGTATTAGAATTGTGGAAGTTGAAGTTCCCCAACTGACATCTCTGGTCACTTCTACTTGGACTGGCTCATACACTAGTCGTACATCATACACTACAGATGGAACCGTCATTGTGAAGGACGACGTTCCTATTCCAACTAGAACCACCACTATCACTACTGGTTCCCAGTCAGTCACCATTACATATACCACTACACCAGGTGGTACTGCGTTAGTTGAAATTGATGTTCCATTCTCCACTTCTACTACTGTTGGACCACACTCTGGTACTACTACCGTGACTGAGAGCGGAACTACGTATGTTAGAGTCACTGATGTTCTTTCGACTTCGACTACTGTTGGACCACACTCTGGTACTACTACCGTGACTGAAAGCGGAACTACGTATGTTAGAGTCACTGATGTTCTTTCGACTTCGACTACTGTTGGACCACACTCTGGTACAACTACCGTGACTGAGAGCGGAACTACATACGTCAGAGTCACTGATGTTCTTTCGACTTCGACTACTGTT
>Ga0160505_100797_pt1 | contig 16093 bp, 4 predicted proteins | sample DIDeMG_FD_108225 | JGI IMG/M metagenome (GOLD analysis project Ga0160505, IMG submission 108225) | Enriched chicken feces microbial communities from UW Madison campus, WI, USA - DID2874_E49_Stillage MG | ecosystem: Host-associated > Birds > Digestive system > Large intestine > Fecal ... | reverse complement strand
GGAATATATTTTTTATTTAAAAAGGAATATTCTTTTTTTTGGAATTTTTTTTTTTTTTTTTTTTTTTTTTTTTTTTTTTTTTTTTTTTTTTTTTTTTTTTTTTTTTGTAAAAGAAAAGAAATTTTATAAACTCTTTCATTTGTTTTGGGTTCAGCCGTGCTATGATTATTACCAGCCAGCTTACGCTTCAAACTTTTTATAGAAGATTAGGGAGGCGTTAGACTGTTATTGGAATTCTAAAAAGGCTAGATTGAAAATGAGCAAAAGTCACTAACCGTATTTTGACAATGATAATAGGATGCAAAAAAAGAAATGATGTTCAAGGCAGAACCTTAGATTCAAATTTACAAGAATTCAGTAGAGGGTTTGAATGAACTGCAATAAATCCTGTTAGCCTTCTTATTTTGATTATTATAGCTAACCTTGTCATATTCCAAGATAGTTATACCTCCAGTTTTTGCCGGTTACCGGTTGTACTAGTATTATGTTCGGCTTAGTCTGTAAGTCAAAGTCTCTTGACTTGCACTTGCAAACTTAGTCTGATGGCTCTTCATATTTTCTTGCATCCTTTCAAGTCGCTGAAGAATCTTTGTAGCTTCTATAAACTATTTATAAATAATGCAGACAACATATAAACCTATGTACTAGAAATAATGAAAAAAAAACATAATGATTCCTACTTACCATAGATTAGCTGACTGGCTTCTCAGGTCCAACCTTAGGCCATCTATCTGATATCTATACATTGGTATTGAATGGTTGGAATATCTCTTATCTTAATGATAATTCACCAATGTAAATTTTAATAATCACTTTGAATTACTGGCGCGGGTTTCATTTGCAACCCATTGTAACTAAAAGAGGTTTAAAAATCTCTCATTCTTTAAGGATTGGGCAAGTGTTGAATCTCTTTGGCCAATCTAAGGGATGTTTTTTTTCTTACTGCATGAAAGCTTTTTATAACCCCACTCCGTATAATGAGAGATTTATATGCTTTGCAAGAGAGAGAGGTAAAGATTTTCAAAGGTTTATCGTCATCTGTGTTATGCAGGTAATGCCAAAAAGCAGGTTTGACTTTCCAATTGCCCAAAAAAGCTAGTGAAGAATGAAGTTATCACGAATGGTAAATAACTATTATGTGCTTGGAATCGAGGTTTGTCAGTATCAATGTATGATCTAGAAAAATGGAAGAGTTTCAAACCATGAGGGGAAGCTTAATGCACATCTACTTTGGATGCTTTCGACAATATTAGATCAATCTGTAATACCCGTCATGGTTTTTTTTACACCCTTAAAAGAAGTCTTAAAAGGATGCGTAACGGCACGCATATCATAGTGATGCCCCCAGCTAATTCTAGGACCAACTTATAAACACAATGTGCATACCAGCTTATGCATGAAGTCATAGTAAGGAAATAGTTTTTATAGACCTTGTGCTTAGCCATGTATGTATTTTACAGGTGCAAGCTAAGTACGTGTTTTGTTTAGTACTGTTTCTTGTTTCTAACATGGAACCTATGTATATTCTCCTCATTATTGTAAATATTTAATAGTAGAAGTATTTATAATAACGCATTGCTCTCTTATAGTTGAATTTTGGAGTCAAGCTCATTAGTTTGGTTTTGTAGTAGTTACTTGCTAATAGAAAAAAACCAGCTTGTTTGTATGAAACAACCACAAGACTCATGTCTTGGAATTCAAATATCGGACCCGAGGATAGCGCCTGAAGGTCTTCAAGATTTGGTCAAGATTCAACCCTTTTTTCTTATATATAAGATGAATATCCAACCTTCCCTTTCTACTTCTCGACTCAAACTCCATTCTATAAAGCCACCGGCCATAATCCCCCTGCTGAAAGTGGGCTTGTAACCTATATCCTAGAATCTTCAAGTTTTTGTACCTTCCTGATGTTCATTACTGACAGCTGACCATATACTTGAGAAATTTTTACAATGTAGCTTAATGCAAGATTACAGAGCATGTCTGTGGGTTTTCAAACTGACTGCTCGATTTCCGATGGCCTTGCGGCACAGAACGGCAAAACGATCAAAATATTACAACATCAACCGATTATTGGCTCGTTTGTAGATTAAAGGTTTTATTATTTTCTGCTTATTTGAGAATCAAGGGTCGAGAAATATTATCATTATAGCCACGTACGCACTACGAGTTTGATAAACATTTTGCTCGGCCTCGGTAGTGAATTATTTTTTAAGGCATGGCATACATCAATGGCCAAGCGAGAACCCAGTTGAAAACGCAAAGGATCTAGATTAAATTCAAGAAAATGTTTGGTCCTGTGGTAGTAGAATACCTAATGGTCTTTACGGTCACTGCTGTTGCATATTAATCAACATTTACATGCATCCACCTCTTTGAATATCCACTTCTTGGATGTCTCAACTTTAGAAAGTAGAATTTACAGCGCGATATGATTATTGTGTTTCAGGAGATGAATTTCTCACCATTCAGGAGTTTCAAATATTAATATTGATATTTCAGAAACACCAGTAAAACATAATTTAAATCGTTTCCATAATCCTCAAAAAATGTGCAGAGCCAAAAAATTAAATTTGTCTAAAAAGTTTGTGGACATTGGGCTCCTGCCCCCAGATTTGAATTTTAGATCTTAGATATTTAACCCTGTCGAATCAATCGTTTTAAAAAGATCTTCGTGGAGCATCATCACTTGCCGTTCACATGTGCCATACATTAAAGAAAATCAAACTCAATTCTCAAGTTGAAATTCTTCGTAATATGGGATTAGTATTATTAAAATTTATTGTCTACTTAGGCATCTCATGGTATGCATATATGTACGATATCAGTTTATCCTAGTGCCTTATGGAAATCATATACTGAGAAGGCTCCAAGGAGTTACCAGGGTCCGCTGTTTTTGTAGCACGTTGGTACCTTATACGCGGGCATCCGCAAAGATTGAAATTTTTCATCCTTTACTTGTCCCTTTCCCCTTATTGAAAGCAGTTGGCAAGCTTCTCAAGTTTTTCGCCCCTGTGTATGGAATGAGGAAGGTTTAATTGGCGCCCAATATATCTGTGATAATACATATCTTTTGTTGGCTTAAATTTGATAAAGAATAATTACAATTATACAGTAGTTAAGGGGAAAAGGTTGTTGATTACAGTGAATAATGTTTTCATTATTCAAAATGTCTCTTTGAGTACAGCCATTCAGCAATAGTTGTTTTGCAGCAACCGGCCGTATATTTACATGTAACATAGACTACATTTATCTAACTAGTATAGTTGGACCTCAAACACACTTCTAGGTGAGTGTATGTGTGTGTTAGTTGTTTTGTTTTGTTGCCAATTTTCACAACAAACTTGGTCTTCAAAAAAATTGAATTCCAGAATTAAACATCTTCGTGTCTTCATGGTGAATTTTGTGATATTTGGTGGGCTCTTACATATGAGCTAGCTCCCTCTAGTTTTATCAACTCGTAACTAAAATATGTCATATAAGCACAACCAGCCGTTTTAACGCAGTTTAGACCGGTGATAACTTTGTTGTTTCAGGGTCTTTGTTTACTTGCTAAAGCAAACGGGTTTCCGAAGCTTGTTTATAAGAGACTAAGTTTCTATAGCCAAACACCACTTTGCAAAAGTTTAATGATACGAGTAGATATCTTCTTTGTTTTCGTATCCATGTCAGCCACCTTGCTAACAAAAAGCAACTAGGTCTATGTATTAACATCCAACATTGATTTTCAACTCCGCTACTCAGTGTACTACATCGAATTTAAAGTATTAACGATGGGATATAATATTTTTATTTTTTTTAAAAAAAAAGTTGTTTTTTTTTTGTTGATAAAGTAAAATATATTATAAATTATCAAACTGTTTACGGATTTCATTTCTGTTGCTAACAAAGTAGTTCCCGTTGTAAAACTTCCGGCTTTCATATTGCTTCCAAGCAGGTCTCTCCATGATACCAGTGGAACCTTGTTTGGGAAAATATTGCAAAAAGCCTCTATAGGCCTGGTGCAACATGGGGTTTTCCTCAAACATTGTCTTGTGGTTTTCTTCCCTATACTCTCTGACAAACCTTTCTTCAAGTTTCCGTTTCTTGGTCGCAACTTTAGCTTCAACTTTGTCTTCGGCCATTTCATCTAGAATCCGCTTTCGATTGATGTAGCTTTGAGCATGCCATTCTTTCAGTGCTAACAATCGAACCTTGTCACGGTTTTTTATACTTCGACAGCTAACTCGTTCAGCAATTCGCACTCGAAGTTCTTCATCAGTGACTTGTTTTTTGTTATAAGGTGGTTGGAATGAGTTGAGAAAAACCAAATTGACGTATTCATAATCCTCACTCTTCTTTCGATCGTATTCTTCAAGCTCGGCTTCTTCAAAGTAGCAAAATTTCTCGTGGAAAGAAACTTTTTTTGGATCCTCAGAATCAGGGTCAAAGTAGTTTTCATCTAGCCTTTGGTTTTGCCGTTCGATAGAAAACTCTTCACCTTCCTCAAGCATCGGAACAGAATGGTTGAATCGCCTAGATCTGGCCAATTGGCTAGCATATTTATCGGTATGCAAAGAACTATCGTTGGTTTCGTCATCTTTGGAATCTAATTCCTTGTTAGCAGCTCCTTCCACTTCAGAGTTACTATTATATTCCTCTCCTGAAGCACTGTTGATATTGTCGTCATCTTCGCGTTCCTCTTCGCTGGAATAGATATCTGCATATCTAGCCTCGAAAGCGTTGTTAATCTGTGTTTCCAATTCTTCTCCCTTCACCTTGAAAGCACTCTCCCGCTCCTCCTTGCACTTCTCAGATAAAGTAGTCATTTTAAGTCTCCATATATCCCTGAAAGAGCGTACTGACTCATGATCTCTTGCGGTCAAAAGATTATTTTCTTCTTCATGCACCATCAACTGTTTTTCCACTTGATTGTAGTATTCGTTCTCATTGTCTATGGCAATTCGGTCGTTTAGCATAAGTCGACTTCTGCGTGGGTATTTCTGCCAGTATCGACCAGAAGCCAAAGGCATATTCATTCTCAAAGCCACCTTGGATATTTCTTTTCCCCGTATGTTGACAAGATGGCTACAACTGTATATGACTTGCTCCATAAGAGATCTAGTTCGATCAATCACCAAATTAGTAAGTTCATGGTAGTAGTCCTCGGACATGTACCTGAACTGTGCACCAGTATGCTCAACAACAAGTTTAGAATTGTAAGGTGCTTTGGTAAAGACTCTGTTGCTTAGTCTCCATAGGTTTGGCAAGTTGAGTAGCGAATCTTCATTGTCAATTTCAGAAGTAAGCGTTTCGAGGTTAGATGCTTTAAAAACAGTATCCATTGGGTTTTTAATAACACGCTCTGTGGGTCGTCTAGTCACCATTAACGATGTATCATAAAAAGTTAAACCTTCAGCTTGGATTTCTTCCATATCAACCCATTCTTGGCTCATCTCACAAGCAGCAGGGATGTCTTTCATGGTGATCCCGTAAGATAGCTTCCACTCTGGAGGATTGTTTTCTTCGTAATCAGCCTTAGCTCGAAATAAAAGATTGTAATATTCCTCACACTCGATTAAAGACTTTGTACGGACGCCTTGAGCAACACCTATCATATTGTGGCGGGAGCGTCTTCCCAGGAAAGTAAAAAATCGTTCTTTTTCATCAGCGCCCCAATATGTTCCGCCAATAAAGCTCCCTTCAAGTTTTTCTTCCGTATCGTTTTCGAGTTCGTATGATGACTTTCTAGTTCGAGATTCTTTTATAGTTGTCGAATGGTTGATGCCGACCCTTCCGTTTTGTAATGCGCTTTGTCCAAAGTATTCCCCCGTAGCAAACTCTTCTAGTTCTTTAACATAGAGATGTAAATAGCCCCTACTATAATAATTGTCAGGTATCCGTGCTTGGATTCCAAAGTTAACATCGCGGACACCCCTGTCGTTGGGAACGTTAACAATGTTGTCGACATTCAGGCTTTGACCCTTGAAAATTCTATGGCCCATCTTCTCTAGTTTGGTTTTAACTTCTTCATTTGTTGGTTTCAGGTTTTCCTTATAAAATTCATTTCTAAAAGCTCCTCGTCCAGGTTGAGCTTTATATTTAGCTGGTTGATCTTTTTGAGGGTTATTATCATCTTCGTCAATACTGGATTCTTCATCTTCATCGCTTTGTTCGTCAATAGATAAAACGGTATTGTCGAAAAGTTCCTCCTCTTGTACTATCTCTTCTTCATCAAACTCTAAAGCACCATTATTCCTGTTAACCTCTTCATATTCAGATTCGGCTGATTCATTAGCTTCGTCATCATCAAGGGTTGGTTCATCCAATTTTTCTATGGTGAGGATCTCAGCATGAGCGTCGTCTATTTCACTTTGGGACTGATCGCTAAGGTCCTGAGTTTCTGGGTCAAGTGAAGCGAGACGTGGTACATAATACGGTGTTTCCGGATTGTATTCTTCTAACTCGGAATCACTTCTTTTTGCTCTGTCTGAATCACTCATATTCAGAATATCATTCTTGGATCAGTGGAGTTTTGAGTCCCAAGTCGTCTTCTCCCAGTTGATTCTTTTTTATTTTTTATGGATTGAAAGTCTATCATTAATATTGGGTTGGGGTTCGCCGGCTTTGGGCGAACTCTGCAAGAAATTTTTAACTTTTTTCTCTCTTTCATGTCCATCTTTGAACTTCATCAACGATCATAGCGCTGTCTTGTTTTACTACGAATAATACTTGGCAAACTATTGACACAATGATTTCTCATGCCCGGTTACTCATAAAAAGGAAACCATTTTCTTCCTTGAGCTCTTCTACTGTAAGTTATGGGCTTGGGCTACGTTGGAACTCAACTGCTAGTTCTTCCCCGGAGCTCGATCACACCAATGAACCAGCCAAAACGACTCTCAAAGGCCGGGGTGTTAAGCTTCCTCCTAGAGACCAGAGATTTGTGATTCTCAGCGCAAAGGATTCTAGTATTTTACCTCGCAATAAGCATAGAAAACTTTCGCCAAAGACTACGTTCAAGCCGAATCAGATTGACGCTCAGCTTAAGCGGCTACTCGTCTTTAAGGCAGAAGTCCCGGAAGAGGTTATGCTTCAGAGTATTGAGCACCTCAAGCCCAACGTTGCTATGGTCTCAAAAAAACGTTACGAACAGCTTTTTAATGATATCCAGCGGGCATACTCACTACCTCAACTTAAACAGTTTCTGTTGACTCATACTAAAAGAACTAGAGTGTCTTCAAAAGAGCGAAAAGTCGACATTGTCAACTACATCATTAGCAAGTATTGGAACATTAAGATATCTAAAGATATCGATGAGTCTTCTGATGTTATTGTCGAAAACACTATTGATCTCAGTCGCCGAGATTTGTTCATCATTGTTTCTAATAACGGACAGCTTCCTAGATACTGGAGTAAATCTGGAGCCAAAATTGTTATTCTTGGTGACGAGCAAAAGATAATTATTAGATCCACAGCTGACACTTTTGCTTGGATCAACGCTTCTATGATGAAGGTTTTAAACAATGTCGCAAACAGATATCTCGATTTAGCATCTTTGCAACCTCTAGTTGACACTACTAATTTGCCTCTTGACAAAATTCAACGCATTTCTAACGTTTATATTGAACGTGAGCCTAGCAAATTTATTCTCAGTTCTACTTCTACCAATCAGATTGATCAAGCCGAACGACTTATTTTAGCATCTACTGGTCTCACACCACGCCAATTTGACTCTTATTTGGTTGATGTTAATAAAAGCAACCTTGAAAAGGGGGCGTTTACCAGAATCATAGAAGAAGATGCACTTTCATGGATTGATAGAGATAGAGAATGGAGCCGCTGGCGCTTTATTAGAAGAAAGATTGATAAGTCTGATGAACCAGAGGAGTTTGATATTGCAGATATTTTTAACACATCCTCGCAAAAGTCTGTCAAGTTGAACAATGTTCCCGCTCCCGATACACCAGAGTTTAAGCTTCTTGATGTCAAATCTGGTTCAACTCAAGACATTACCAGCACACAAGACTCTAAATCTGTTAACCAGCAGTATATTAACTCGATAACAGACTCCATCTTAAAGCAATTTGACTCTCTCAAACAGAGCAATTTATTTTCAACACCCAGACCTGAGGAATCTAATTATGCTGTTGCTGCCACTTTTGGTAATATTCTTTATTCTGATGTTTCCAGAAAAGATAACATGACCAAAGTACTGAAGAAGGATCCCTTTACCTCTTTCTTGTCCAATATCCCAAATATCACTGAATTTTCAAGGACGCTCTCTCTTTATTCGGTGCCTGAGACTGATTCTGTTGTTGAAACTGAAGGGTCTGAAGTAGTTGAAGAGCCTCTTGATGAGTTTCCCAATGATAACATCCAGCTGAATAAACACAAGAACGACAAGGAGCATCTTGACCTTACTGAAACTTTTTTCAAGGATGGAAGATCCCCTGCTGATGCTATTAATACACTTTTTGAGAACCCTGATGAGTTCAGCAAAGAAGTAAAGAACAGCAATCTGGTTTCAGACGAGCATACTTACTTTGTTCAAATAAAATTTCTTCCTTCACCATTCCATCCTAAAGGGCAGCCAGGTGTTTCAAATTTATCTTTTGAAATCCTCCCACCCCTTGAGATGTGGATCGAGGTTGATGAGTCCGATCGCGCGGATACATCTACCGTGAACCTGATGGCTGTCGAACGAGAGTCCAACACTTTTACTAGCATACCCCAAAGAAACTCAGATATCAAATTTTCAGCCACAGAGTCGCGTGCAATTGATGTTAACCAGGAATCTGTTGCCAAGTACTTGGCAAGAGCCAATCTTGATTTTTCTGGTAAATCAAAGATTTATTCCCCCAATATTCTTGAGGTGTCCCTTGATGGTAGCAGTGACCCTTTCCCGTACATGTACCAGTCAATGTTTTACAGAAAGCAGGTTGATCTGAATTACAAAGGACAGATTCTTCAGCTGGCTTCTGTTGAAGGCGGTGTTATTGGCGGGCATAGAACCGAAGCTACCATGGTCTTAGATTCTGGTAATAAGAATTTCAACCGTGACGATGTTAAAACCTTTGTGAGAGACGCTCTGGATTATCTGAACGATATCCAACCTCACAAAATGATCTAAAGGAACAAAGAGTGGAGTAGTAGTTCTTAATTCTCAACAACTCTACAAGTTTGTTATTTCCTTTCTGTAAATATGTATAAAGATCTATTTTTTTTATTGTTAATATTATTATGTATATAAATGGTTGAATAGTGATTCCTTTTAATTTAGATGTTATTATTCTCTCTTTAAAATCTACTACATGCAATATACTTCTTGGGCTACTGTGTTTGCCTTGAACCTTCTATGTCTCCGATTTTTTGTTTCAGTAGATCGCATTTTATGATTGCTATTAGTATTATATTTTAACTTCTAAGTTGTAAATATTTAAAGCCATTTTTGGGTTAGGTTCTTTTGTTACCTAACATAACTATCCCAACGTTGGTATGATTGTGCTCAAAGTAAATTTTTTTTGTGTATATAAAAGCTTATAAAAATTTTTGCCCACATTTGCATTCTTTTTATCTTCAACTACCACGTACGCCAAAAGATATTATCATTTTTCGAGGACGCAAACACTTCTACACCTTGAGAAGCATTTGATTTTATTTCGTTAATCTTTTAGAAAATAAGCCGCCGTCTGTCTGCAATTACTCCGGTCGTATATCATAACGTTTGTCATTAAGATCGTTAGGTAAGAGTAATTTTGTCGTGAACCCATATTCAACTTTCAGAGCCATTTTTGTTCTTCATTCTCCTAGTAATCACACTGCATTTATTGGTCTATTATTTTAGTAATAAACCTCTAAGGAAGAATTAAAGAACTGTATCCCGTATTAAGGTGCAACAACTACTTCCCAAAGTAACGTATTGTTGTTATACCATCTATTTGCAGGCTCACTAGAAAAAGAGAGAATATTCAATATTCGCCTCCACAAACTATAAGCACACTCGACTCTTGTGACCCCTAAAAACAAAGCCATATTAGTCCTAGTAATATACTGCTGAATCAAAGGCTCAGCTGAACTTCAGTAGGAATTTTTGTTTTAAAAAGTGAACTTCGCGTCATCTCATTGAACCCTGGTATTATAAACATGGATCCAGTTGAAGAATTTTCAAACACGCTTACAGCACTTCTGTCTGTTAAGCCCCCTGGTGTTTCTGGCACCAAGATCCGCAAGTTAACCGAGCTTGCTGTTCAGAATGTACAGGTAAATATCACACATTTTATGGTTGGACTTGGTCATAAAGTACTAACATAACTATATAGTCTGAAGCCGTACTGGTTCAGAACCTCTATGCTCATATCAAGCAATCACCCCCGACCCATAAATTAGGTGCTTTGTATGTTGTAGACTCCATCGCGCGTGCCTACCAGGACGAAGCTGCCAAACTTCAACAAACTGTTGGTCCCAGTGCACCAGAAGGAACTTTTGCAGCCGGATTGTACAGAATCACCCTCATCATTCTCAATATTATGAGCGACGTTTTTACGTTGCCTCCCTCAGATGATATCAAAGTATGTTTTCTATGTCCTTAGCATGTGACAAGTTTCTAACCTTTACTAGGACAAAATTCACAAAGTAGTTGATATTTGGGAGCGTGCTGAAACCTTCTCTGTTGACACGCTCAATACTATTAAGAGTAGATATTTTAGCAATATTTCAACCACTCCCCAAGGCTCACCGCCAAGTCACCTGCAAAAAGCTACGCCTGCTTCTTCTACTACGCCTGCCGCTGCTGCTCCTGTAGCTCCTGTTGCCCCTGTAGCTGATACTGCATCGATTTTGCAAGTCCTTGCTAATATTGCCAATCAAAATACTAGCACTCCTACTCAACAGTCTCCCGCCCCCGTGTCTGCCCCATTTCCTATTCCCGCGGCGCCTGCTAGTTCTGCTCCCCCTAATGCTCCTACTGGTCCTAGTGCCACAACAGCAATTCCCGGATTCTCTAACATTGATGTCGCACAAGTTGCTAATTTGATTCAGCAAACGCAAAACGCCACCCCAGCTTCAGTTGCGGGACAGCCTTGGAACATTCCTCAATCTGGTGTTCCAGCAGATACCAACCAAAGACTTGAGAATCAGAATTTCGGAAGCAATAAAAGAAACTGGGATCGCCGTGGGTCCAGGTCAAGATCACCCGAGGGTAGATTTCAGCGAAGGAACAGAAGCCGTAGTCCCAGCAGAAAACAGAATCCTGCTCATCGTGAAATTCATAATGAGCTTCACCCGCCTCGCACTAGAACCGTCACTCATGATCCCTCGTTGCCTCCCGGAACTGTCAAGGTTTTCAGTCGTACTTTGTTTATTGGCGGAGTCCCTCCCTTTATGACCGAAGATCAACTGACTGATATCTTCAAACCATATGGCGAGGTTCAAAGCATGATTTTCCACAAGGAAAAGCGCCATGCCTTCGTTAAGGTCTACTCTCGTGCTGAGGCTGAAATTGCTAGAGAGAAATTTGAGGAGGGAAACAAGAATGGGAACTTGAGTTTACGCGCCCGATGGGGAGTTGGCTTTGGTCCCCGTGACTGTTGTGACTACCAAACTGGTATCAGCGTTATTCCATTGAACAAACTTACTGATGCTGACAAGCGCTGGATGGTTGAAGCTGAGTACGGTGGTACTGGTGGTCTCCCTCTCGACGCCGGTCTCTGTGTTGAAGAACCTGACATTGAAATTGGTGCTGGTGTTTCATCCAAGGCCATTAGCAGTCGTATGCCTACCAATGGTTCCAGAAATGGTCCTCGTTCTTCACGTCCTGAACGCGAGCACAGAAATGAAAATCGTGAGCGTGACAGCAGAAGATGGAGTCAGGACCGCCGGGACAGTAACCGCAACGACCGTTACAGCCGCGAAAGATTTGAACCCCGCAATAACAGTAACAATAGCAATAACTTCAACAACCAAAAAAGTCATGGTGGCAACTTTGGTGGTAACAATATTAATAGACGTGATAACAGAAACTGGAAAAGCAACACCAATAACCCTAACAACACCAATCACAACAATCACAACAATCACAACAATCACAACAATCACAACAATCCTAACAACTATGGTAACCCTCAAGGCAACATGGTTGGAAATTTCCCTGGAAACAATGGTTACAACATGAATCACGGTGGTCCTGGTGGTATGCCTCCCCAGCAGCCTCAGCAAATGCAACAGTACCCTGGTGCGGGAAATAATAATGCTATCCCTGCCAATCTGGTTTCCTTGTTGTCTAACCTCACGGCTGCTCAGCAAAACCAACCCCCTCAGCAGTCGGGCTCACAAATGTACGGACAAGACCCCAACATGGCCGGTAATCTGATGGCAATGTTGAGCAGCATGGGCCAGCAGCAACAACAGCCTCAACATCAGCAGCAGCAGCAACAACAACAACAACAGCAGCAGCCGCAGCAACCATACGGGTTGAACTCTCAAGCTGCGGCATTCTATCAAAACCAGCAACATCACCATCAGCAACCTCCACGTTAAATGGCATGTAATGATGAGTAGTGATGGGTGGATTTTTCATGGAGGTATGGACTATTTTGTGAAACCTTCATGGTGAATAGTTTAGGAAAAATAGCGTTAGCAGTAATATAAGGATTGATAGACATGTGGTTAAGGTTGTGTAGCAGCAATATGAGCAATTGGTAATTGTTTAAAGAGAATTTTTAGAAATTTTTTGATGGAAGATAAAATACAGTTTTATCTAATGCTAGCCTTAGTTTTTAGACTTGACAGTTTTTTTCTATTATGTATCAGGTCTCAAAGTTTAGCTAGGTTTTAATTTCAACCTATTTTTGATTTTCCCTCTTTTTTCGGAAGCCTCACAGCCATCATCAACCCCAGTTAATATTTACCTTGGTCAATGAGAAAAGCCACATGTATTAGTCTTTTGTGTTTTAATATGTATTATCAATACTAACAACCGAGAGTTTATTATTATTTATTTATTTTGTCCATGTGGGCGTATAGAGTAGTAACAAACAGAAACATCTGGTTCTGGTTTCGGGTGAGAATTATTATGTAGATAAAGAGCAACCCCGTAATAAGGAATCAAATCAGACGAGTGGTTTATCAGCTTGAGTAGAGTTTTCCTTATGTCAAACTGCCCATACATCTGAAAAAAATAAAAACATGTATGGAAAGAGGGAAAAATAAAATTTTACTAGTTTTAAGGAGTTTTGTATGTCTATTTTAGACACACTTTTCCGTTGCTTAAACCAAGTTTTTCCCTATCTCGGGTTTATTAATTCTGGTTTTCTATACATGAGTAGTTGTCAGCAGTTAAGGTACATTACATGAGGTTAGTAACAAAGACTGGACAAGACACACACGGGGTACTTGAGAAACGTTTCCATGAGTCTTGCGGGGGTTAAATTCCAAGTCAATATGGACAACTCCAGGCCGAAAGCATCCACCCGGCAAACAAAGACGCGTTACCTACTACTATTATTGGGACTATGATGATAGCAACCTTTAGGTTTAAGAATGAGTCTGGTTGGCTCTATTGACTAAGCCATTGTTTATTCCATAAGTACGGCGATGCTACAATGCAAAGGCCTAGTTTGTTTTATTGTGTGAAACATTGAAATTGTCATCATTTTTATAATAATCGTTCATACTCATGGGTGCTGACAATAGGGCAGCTTAATAATAAGTTTTAATTTCTAATAAAGACTCAATAGTTGAAGTTGTTTGGTCCGTGCGTGAAAGTTTTATTATTATTATTATTATTATCATGTTTTTCCATTTTATGCTTATTATATTATTTTCCTACTGTTTGTACACCAAAAAGGAAAGGGGTTTTTGGTGATGAGATGGGGGCCAAGGGACGTTGACCATTGCAGGTAATGCCAGCAAAACAACAAGAACAATAACTAGATGATGACATGGACACGCATTCATTCACTGGTGACGTCCTTTCCCAACGCCTTGCTGCAGCTATGACAACTGACCATAACTGTGCATTTCCAATCACCATCAACTAGCAGAAATACCTACGACAGAAGATGACCTCCCTATGATAGCAGCAATTTGAGCCGTTGGCCTGCATGCAAAAGGGGTTTTAATAATAGAAAAAGAATAAACAAAAAAACACCAAGTGTCAACAAAACTACAAAATAAAATACAAATTAACTACAAAAGAAGTACTTGTCAAGTTAAAAAAAAGTCAAAAGAAATTAAACAAAAGAGCACGAGCAGCAAAACAAAAAAAGGAGACCGACAAGCACGGACGACAATGCACCAAAGTTTGTATTTTTTTTTTTACTTGTTTTGTTTTAACTACTATGGTATATAATAATAAACAAGCGTATTATAATCTTAATAGATGCTTTTAGATCAAATCTCTCCGCCTTAAGATTTCTTCTCCTCTTCTCATTTATACAGAAATACACATACTTCATTTTATTTATTTAATACCTTTTTCCTCTTAATATTTGTTTTCTTCTTTCTATCCTGCTGCCAGGCACAGTTACTTATCGACATGACCTCCCAACAACACACTTATAAGATGCAGCAGCAGCAGCAGCAGCAGCAGCAACACTTGCAGAGCCCGATCTCCAACGAAATTATTCAACATGCCCGTACTTTTATAGAGAAAAGTCTACACACTCTACCGGCGGAACCCCCAGCAATGGAGCCAATCTTTCATGAGCTTGCACTCGATGCACTGGGGCTGCTACAACACCGTGCAGCCACCACAGGCGCCCGCCGTGTCATCATTGCGCTGGGTGGCACACCAGGCTCTGGTAAGTCGACAATGGCCGCGCGGGTCACGGCAATTCTCAACCATGCGTACGAGAGGGCGCTTGCACAGACTTTAAAAATGCCAAATGAGTCGTCGACGTACGGGATCAAAGGCGGCAGCAATGAATGCGTGCGTGATAATAATAGTAACGGCAATGCAAATAATCAGACTAGTATTAATAATGAGAGCGGTAGACTGCTCTACAGCCACTATTGCGCAAATTCATCAACCTCAACCATTAGCTCTGAGGGGTCCTATACGTTGCCGAGCCATGTGGAGCCTATAAACGGCCCCGACCACTCCGAAGTCGATGACATTGATTTGCAAATTCAAAAAAACTCATTCTCTGAAGCAAACCAAAATTTAGTTTTGGTACCAACTCATGTTAATAATTCTGAAGACAACACAGGGTGCCAGCCAAAATCTATCGGAGGTTACACTCGCAAAAGTCATCAGCAAGATAATGTCAGTCAGGGGGTTGAATGCCGAATCAAAACCCCTCCTGTGATGGTTATTAATAAAAATACTCCTAGTCTTGGTGCAAGGATAAATACAGATAAGGATGATCCGGAACGCTTGCACCCGACATTTGCTACGACTGTTCCAATGGACGGCTACCACCTCACTCGCAGGCAGTTGGACCAGATGGAGAACCCAGAAGAGGCACACAAAAGACGCGGCTCACCCTGGACCTTTGACGTCCATGGGGTTATCCAGATGGCCAAAATGCTCCACGAATCATGCTACTCGATCACCACTACGACCCAGGGAAACAATGACCCCCACAATGAGGCTTGTAATCTCTACTTCCCCGCATTTGACCATGCGATCAAGGACCCCGTGCCGGACGCGGTGGTAGTTGATGCTGGCGCGCAGATCGTGATCGTCGAGGGACTCTACACGCTGCTTGACGTGGCACCCTGGAACTGCATTGGTAGCAAGTATGCTGACCTCACCTGGTTTATTAATGCGCCTTTAGACACTACCCGGCTGCGACTTGCACGTCGTCACCTCCGTGCCGGGATTGTTGCCTCTCTAGATGAGGGATTTGCACGCGTTGACATCAACGACTCCCTCAATGCGCGGTATATCCAGGCTCATCTGTTTTTGCCCGACCGCGGCATTGAAAGTATTGAAGAGGATTTGAATTCATAGATTTTTTCTTCTAATTCAAACAAGAATAGTAATATATGTTTATTTATTTATTTATTTATTTATTTATTTATTTATTTATTTATTTATTTATTTATTTATTTATTTATTTATTTATTTATTTATTTATTTATTTATTTATTTATTTATTTATTTATTTAT
>Ga0160505_100796_pt1 | contig 16097 bp, 5 predicted proteins | sample DIDeMG_FD_108225 | JGI IMG/M metagenome (GOLD analysis project Ga0160505, IMG submission 108225) | Enriched chicken feces microbial communities from UW Madison campus, WI, USA - DID2874_E49_Stillage MG | ecosystem: Host-associated > Birds > Digestive system > Large intestine > Fecal ... | reverse complement strand
TTTTGTGTTTTATTTGGGGCTGATGTTTTGTCCAGAGTTTCAGTAAAAAAAAAAAAAAAAAAAAAAAGATTTGGGGCTCCATGCAGATGCCGCTAATCTAGCCTAAACCAAAATGTGGCTTGTCAACTCATTGTGGCTGATCACCCTCTTCAAACAGCGAAAACAAATATTAAAAAAAAAAAGGTTTCATGACACACTGTAATTATAATAGTATAAAATCCTAATATGGGCTTTGCGTTTAACGAGGTTTAAAAGCATCATTAATGATTATATCAACGAACACTAATTGGTATATAAGTGCTCGCCTTTGTACGTCACTCTTTCTTCTGTGGCATTGTTCAATTATAGTTATGACAACATCATGGTTGTTGGTTCAAGCTTGTAAACAAAAAGCTGCCCAAACGGCATTTTGGATTTCCTTTCATGCTTTCATACCAGACTTTACAAAACAATAAAAGCACAGGCAGCAAGGACTGAGCTTTTAGTTATTTTGCTTATCGTTGGCTTCCCTATCTGGTTGAAACCTTCTGGATTCCAACATTGAGCTACAAAAGTTTTCGTATTCAAAAAATGCTGTCAGAGCAACTCAAACTCTGTCATCCAATAAAAGTTGGGGTTGTCTACAGAGTTTTCCTACTATGATTGGTTGCCTACTATTATACTAGCTCTATCAGACATTCTAACTCTATCAGGCCATAGCCGCCAGTACCGTCCTGTCCATAGTTGGACAATGCTCTTAATTTATCTTGACTACCTGTCTGATTAACTGTTAGTTAACGGGCTTTAACTAACGCTTTACTAGCCACCTATATATCGGAGGAAAGATTCTAAATCTGCTTGGCGTTTGTATAAACACTGGCAATGTGAGCGGCAACCCTTTTTGTCTCAACTTTTGTTTTTTTGTTTTGTTTTTGGCCCTCGGGATTCTCGTCATTTGAATAAATAAAAAGGATTTTTGCTCTCGAAGTCGAAACAAACTTGTTCTATTTTGGACGGGCACCCGTTTTCTCTTTCCTTCTCTATCGATATGTATATCACCTCTTTTTATTTTTATTTTTCGCTCTCCCTTTTAAAATGTCATCATTTGGAAACTGGCAGTAATCAAATTCGAGCAATAGAAATTAACTGAATAAACAAAATGAAAAGGCACTTTGATTAACATCTTGTGCTGTTGTATTTTATGGGCTACGGTTACTCCCAACAGTGCGTAGAAATATATGGGCTAGGATCCACCAATGCAAGCAGTGGTGATGACTGGTCGTTTGAAAACCATGTATTGACCTGGCGTAATCAAGGGTAAGAGTGGTCATCTATCTTAAAAACTTCACACGGGCTGGTAAGTCCAGTCATCAGTAAAATGCGCGTGAACATTTCTGTTTTGGTCTGAGCTACAAATTGTAATTTCGTCACCCGGATTCACCCATGCTAAAACTACAGTAGCTTTTAGTTGTTGGTTTTATCACTCTTTTTTCTCTTCCTGACTTATTACCTGTTTATGAGCTAATCATTATTTGGCCAGATCAATAAAACTTCATGTATTATCATGAGTATCTAAAGGTATCTATTTGTTCTTACAGGGAAAACAAAACCATCGATAGATATTAGTATCCAAACACTTAGAACTCATCCAGTCCTGGATGATAAGTCTCTCGATTAATCTCAAATTAAAAACTAATGGTTTTAGTGGGAGTAAAGTTAATTTAACTATTTCACAAGATATAAAAGCCTCTCTATTGAACCTGCAAAGTTTATTATAAAGCTTACTGCAAAGTTTGCTTGGCGCCAGTTAAGTCTCAATCAGACCCACTAGTTAATTGACATCCAAATAACGGGCAACCACAGAGTTTATTTCTTGAACAAAGAGAATTGACTATCAGTAAATCTACAAACTTTTGTTGGGCATTCTTAGGTATTTGAGTTTTTAAAGAAATTTCAAAAGGGCTCTGTTTTTATCATAACAGAAACTAAGTCGTCGCCCGAATGAAATTTCTCCAAAATGAAAAACAACAAACAGATTTTGCTGAAAATCCCCAGTATCTACAATACCATTAGCTTTTATACAAATTTGAAAATTACGGTTTAGATAGTAGATTCTAGCCAGGTTTCTTAGTGTGTGGAGCTATTTAACGAGGGCCCAAGACAAAATTACATCTCTTGGCTACTGAAAAGGCCTGATGGTTTATCTAGCTAGTCCTTATGATTGGCCCGATGTATAACATTACTCCAGCAGTTACGGTAGTTTCGATTGGCAGTTGAAACATCAACTACAGACTAGTATGTTATATGTACTGTGGTTTGTAGATGACATGCATTTGCCAACAATCAATTTTTGGTGGTGCCGTCTAATTTATGGATGACAACTTCTGTAGCTAAAAGGGGAGGCGGTATAAAGAAATAGACAACTGAAAGCCAAAGGATGACACTTGTTCAAATATTATGTCTAGATCAGATTAAGAACAGCAAATTCGATAAAACAAAATTAATAATAAATAATAAATGATTATCCAGTTGTCTAGCAACAAAAACAAAATGGGATTACGCAGTTCATAGCGCAAGTTTTGAATCGATAAAGTCGGTATTTTGTCTGTTTTAAGGAAGGACTTCGGCCGCAAATATGACTGTTTGACTAGAACGAACCTGATATTAGATTGCGTTTATTTCTAGCATCGGGCACGTCGTTAAAGCCAAGTATCAAATTTTGTGAAGAGAGTAATTACTTTTTTTTGGGAATTCAAGAATAGCCCAATAGAATGTGACAAATAGCTATAAATACCTGTTTATTTTGTTGATTTGTATATTAAGACAATAAACAGATTTATTATAATTATAACTACCTGGTTATGACAAACTGTCTTGAAGTTTTTAGCTTTGAAGCTCAAACTGCTAGGTTGAAGTATTATTATAACTAGTACCACACAATGCCCTTAGAAGAATTCGGCGCCATCGAATGCTTTAAACTCATAACACGCTCTGGCACTGCTACTTTGCCAGTCCCACAGAAACAAGTGTTTTTGAAATTCATGTCTACTTTGTATGTCATTCTGTTTTGTAATTTTGTTTGTAACTAGTTGATGTAAGGACAATAAGCTGATTATCTATCCAACTACAATGCCCTTGAACTGATTATCTATATACAATACCCTTGAAATCATAATAATAAATTAAATATAATAAATAAATAAAAGTTTATTGGAAACGACTTTCAAAAATTGAGGATTCCATATTTTAATATTTTGACATTTGCTAGAGCTAGTCTGATGTTGTTACATTACCACTGATGATTAGTGATACCCCTCAAAGACCACTGTGGAGCATGAAAATGAAATATTTGTAAATGTTAAGCATTGGACTTGATAACTTTCGGGTCAAAAGCAAATATAATTAGCCTTAGTCATGAAATATTATAACCCCCACTACTAGTTAAATTTGCAACCTTGAAAATCTTCTTTGAGATAAGTAGTTTGGAATTTAACTTCTCTTTCTTATACCCAATCGACACTTGTACCAATCCTAAACGTAGGTTTGAAAGCAGATATATATCTAGTTAAGAAAGGGTCTATTGGAATAGCGGCAATGTTAAAAAAATAGTCTAAACATTATTGCATTCAATGAGTTACTGATGAGACTGTCAAAATTTGCCAGCGTTTGCTTATCACAAACTCGTGCTTAAGTGAATCAGATTTGAGAATACATTAGGCGCAAGTTAGCCATCGCAACGTGTGGGTGGCTGATATTTGAGTTGTATACGCAAAATCTTGCTTAGGTGTCTCTTTAATAACAGTTGATTGTTTGTAGTGGAAGAGATTCTGAAATTTACTTATTATGTTTTTGAATTCTTCTGTTTGAAAAAAAAAAAAATAGAAATGGGCGTCTCAATGACGGCGTTATTTTTGTTTCTCATTCATTGACAACTCCAAGTCAGAGGACCTACTTGGCACCAGGCAGATACCTAATTTATTATATTCTAGAACCACACTTTTATTTCACAGTAGATACAGCATTCAGCGGGATCTCCATTTTTATACACAATAGATACAGCGGGATAATCAAATACAATACAAAAAAACCAGATCTCTTTTAATGGGCGTGTGGTTGGAATCGCTGGTATCTAAATACCCGTTGAAATAAATCATTTTAGTTAGGTTGCATATTTGGTTCGCAAAATCAAAAGATCTGGCAAGCTTTGCAAGCAGCTTTTTTCTTATTTGTTTATTTATTTGTCTTTTTTCCCTAACTTGGCCTTTTTCATAGTTAGAATATAAGTTACGATTATCAATCTCATGTTTGATTTCCGAATATCCGTCCATATGAGATATTTTATATATATTTTTCTTATACTTGAAACAATACAACTGGTAAGTATTTTTTTTGTCTTTTAAACTTGTACTATGTAAACTCACGACATTAAACTGATTCAACTGTGTGGTACATCAAAACGGGTTTTAACTTAGGATATTCCAGGCTGTCTGCTCAACCATAGAAACCTATCATTTATAGGCAATTTACAACCGTGAGAATGCGTAAACTTATCATTTTCACAAAATCATAAAGACTACTACTTTATATAGCTAACATGAATGTGGCACAAGCTGGATCCGTGAAGAATTCGGTTCCATAGAATGTCAAACCCCCACATGATCACAACGGTTGGGACGGCTGCTTGATCAGCCTCGGGGAGAGAAATTTTCTAGAATTAAATGTTTTCTTTTGATATTGTTACGATTATAATCATAAAAACAGCACCTTGTAACTAGGTGCTGAGTAGAAACTTAAAGATATGTGAAAAATGATATTCTCGTGGTGGTACAATAATGCAAATACCAACAACCCGGAAATTTTAAATCTCTTCTTATCGGAACATTTAGATAGTAAGACAAAAGGATTGCATGAGTCACTGACCAAACTTATGAAAATATGAACTAGTCTTTAAGCACCTAATATTTGTTAGCATTAAGTATAAAGTATATATATATTCTTCAATGTCAGCATCTAAGGTAATATGTAGATAGTATCTAACACTCAATTTTCAAACTTGCTGGGGGTACGGAAGAATATTACTTATAAAATTTGGGTGTCCGCTAGCTGGCTTGATAATTCTGACTTGTACATTAGTTTTACAGATGTGTTTTTTTTTAGATTATTTCACGGTAGCTTTGTGAGGTTTTCAATATTAAGGAAGATTCAAAATCGATGGTAATATTGGTTAACTTTCAGACAACTATCAGACAACCAGAGTACAGCACCAAAAATAAAGCATGTTTTGGCTTTTAAAATTGAAAAAAATAATTTCTTAAATAAAACATGGATATTTATTTAGTCCTGTCAAAATATGCTCTGATTTGAATATAATTGATGCTTGTAAGTATTTTCACCGGTTGGTAGTTTAAGTCAAATTTCAGACTTAAAACTTTGACAATAAGCAGAGTTAAGTAAACACTAAATAATTTTATATAGCCTGAATCCTGTTTAATAAATTTTTTAGCACAAAAAAACGTGCCATAATAACAATATGTTTGAGCTTTGAACAATTTTATTGTTTTGCCATCTATGTTATCTTTTTATCTTTTGAAAAAAACGTCTAGTAGATCTTATCAGAGTTGATCAAGTTTCTCTATTTTTCAGCTCACTAACGCACTTTTCTAATCAATTGTTAGCTTTACAGCAAAGTTGGACACAGTTCTATCGTTTTTCTCTCTCAATAAAACATACAAACGGCAATGATTTCAAAGGGTATATTTTGTTACCAAGTACGGCAAGAATTTGGTGTTAACAGTTGTCAAAACCTTCAATATCTGTTTGGCGCGCCGCTTGACCAATCTTTTCACATTCTATCAATAACATGCAATTGAAAGCTTGGATTTCGCTTTGTTCACTTTTAATAAATAAAGCTGAAAAAAATATATCTAATTGATCAAATACAAGCTGGTAATAAAATATATCGTCTGATAGTTTTAGACTAGTAAAGATTAATATTTCATTCTACGCTCTAGTTGTTGAAGCTAAAAGCTATGTTTACTTGATTTAACTTGGTAGTCTTTGATACAAATATCATGACCAAATTATCTGTTTTTCTATAGTAATTTATTTTAATAGTTTATTTTATCATGAATGATTAAATCCATATTAGTAGCATTTTTTGTTGATATTCTATAACTGTGTGCCTAGAACCAGAATAGCATTAAATGATATATCACTTATATTCAGTCGGCGCAGTTACAACTATTGAATTATTCTGAAGTTTTCAAATATTTAAGGCCTAAATATGATTGTAAAATGAAAATATATTTTTTGCTTCATTTTTCTAATAACCCCAGTTTGTACTTTGAAACAATACTTATCCCGCTCATTCGCCTTTTCATCTACGTAAAGTTTGGTTGTTTGTTTTCAAACTCCCAACGTTGATCACAATGAACATGGAAAACTACTTCCCTATTATTCTTTCTTCTCCAACCATTACTCTTATCTAGTTTGCATACCCTTCATACAACACCAAGCAACAATAAAATGTCATCGCTAGAATCACAATCTGAAAGCCGGAAAGCAAGATTAGCACAGCTGCGAAATCTAAAAAACAAAAAAGATTCCAGCAATCAGTAGGTTCAACTAACTGCTTCTGCCTTTAACAAGACTAACATTGATTTTGAAACAGAAACGACAATGTACAGAGCATATTAAGCGGGCGAAATTTCGATACTGAATCCCGGGCTCCGAAATTAGGATTCAGCAATCCTCCAACGATGGAAATCAGTGATGGGGCCGGTGGAGTGGAAACCGTTGAGCTCGCGTCAAGTAAACTTGAGCAAGAGGCACTGGCAGACTTGAAAGCCAAGTCCGGAAAGCAAATTGACCTGGAGATGCTACAGCCTAAGAGAGCAAACTGGGATCTGAAGCGGGATCTTGAACCCAAGCTACAAATTCTGGAGGATCGCACACACAACGCGATCATTCAGAATGTGCGTGAACGCCTACAAAAGGAGCGACAAGCCCAACCGTCAGAAGACTAAATCCCACAACTTGGGATGAAACAGCTAATTTATTAATCATGGTATAAATTTTCATTATCATTTAATTGCAATTATTCCTTGAGTTTTGCGTAATATCCGGGCTGTTGTTGTAGTAGCTGATACTTGCTCATTCGTGTTTGACGGGGCTTGGAAAGTTTTAATATAGGTAGGGTAACCTTGATCATACATTGAATGGATTGATGACTGGGCTGCTATATCGGCGTAATTTTGTTTGTTTTCCCTTGAATTTTTGCCTTTTTTTTTCAAAATTTCATTTTCCTACACCAGCCAGTTCCTCCCAAATTTATCAACACCACCACCCCCAAATCCCACTTTTCTTCTTCTACCAACTAAACTCTACAACCCCCCCATAGACGCCAACGGTCACGACGTTTTAAGAGGGAGAGTACTCAGAAATCCATAAAAATCATTATTATCTTAGTGTATTCTAGCACGACAACTTTTTTCAACAACCTTTTTCGACCTTTTTTTCTTTTCTTCAAACAGCCAAAACAAAAAATCTCGAAAACGCAAATATGAGTGGCGCAAGATTTCCTCACTCCAGTGCTCCTTTGAGCACGATCAAAGAGGTAGGCCTTTTTTTTTTAAGGAATGAGTCCAAGTTCTTATTTAACGTGTTTCTAATTTGAACATAGGTTCAATTTGGTCTTCTTTCACCTGAGGAAATTGTAAGTTGAGATGTGTATTATTATTTTTTTTCACTTTTGATCCGAGGACAATCAATAGACTAACATGATAAACAGAAAGCTATTAGCGTTGCGAAGATCGAATATCCGGAGACCATGGACGAGACGCGTCAAAGACCGCGTATCGGTGGCCTCAATGACCCCAGACTTGGTACTATTGACCGAAACTTCAAGTGTCAAACGGTAAGCCCTTCTTCCATATGTTATATGAATTAACTCATTGTGGCCGATCTATGATTCTAATACAATGTTCTAGTGTGGTGATACCATGTCTGAATGTCCCGGTCATTTTGGACACATTGAGCTTGCGAAGCCAGTGTTTCACATTGGTATGTTTATTTTTCGACGCGTTTTTTTAGAGCCTTTTTTTTCTTCTAACAACAATTTTCAGGTTTTATCAATAAAATAAAGAAAATCTGCGAGTGCATTTGCTTCCATTGTGGCAAAGTCCGCCTAGATGAAGTAAGCTCATTTTCCTTATTCTTATTGAACCTACTGATTCTAACTGCAAACAGTCTAATCCTCTTTTTGCTCAAGCCATTAGCATCCGCGACCCTAAGAGACGGTTTAATGCCGTCTGGACCCTTTGTAAAGTCAAGACCGTCTGCGAGGCTGATCCTGTTGAAGATGACGATTCCCTAAATCTTCCCAAGGGCGAAAGACCCCATCATCATGGTGGATGTGGTAACTCTCAACCCACTGTTAGACGTGATGGTCTTAAGCTCATGGGTATTTGGAAACGAGAGAAGGGCGAGGATGGTGAGGCCATCCAAGAAAAGCGCGCGCTTACACCTGGTGAAATTTTAAATGTTTTTAAGCATATTTCTAGCCAGGATCTCTACAGACTTGGTCTCAACGAAGACTATGCCAGACCAGACTGGATGATTATTACTGTCTTGCCAGTCCCCCCTCCTCCTGTGCGCCCCAGTATTGCTATTAACGAGTCTGCTCGAGGTGAGGATGATTTAACCTACAAGCTTGCCGACATCATCAAGGCCAACGCCAATGTTCAACGATGCGAGCAAGAAGGTGCCCCGGCACATGTTATCAACGAATTCGAAGCACTTCTTCAGTACCACGTCGCTACTTACATGGATAACGATATTGCTGGTCAGCCCCAAGCACTGCAAAAGTCAGGCCGTCCTGTTAAATCTATTAGAGCTCGTCTAAAGGGTAAGGAAGGCCGTCTGAGAGGTAACTTGATGGGTAAGCGTGTCGACTTTTCTGCTCGTACTGTTATCACAGGTGATCCCAATCTCGATCTTGATCAAGTTGGTGTTCCCAGAAGTATTGCTCGGGTCTTATCATACCCTGAGACAGTTACTCCATACAATATTCACAGACTGACGCAGTATGTGCGGAACGGTCCTAACGAGCATCCCGGTGCCAAGTATGTTATCAGAGATACTGGTGAGAGAATTGACTTGCGTTATCACAAGAGAGCTGGTGATATTGCTCTTCAGTATGGATGGAAGGTCGAGCGTCATTTAATGGATAATGATCCGGTTCTTTTCAATCGTCAGCCTTCTCTTCATAAAATGTCCATGATGGCACACAGAGTCAAGGTCATGCCATACTCTACATTCCGCTTGAACTTATCCGTTACATCTCCTTACAACGCCGATTTCGACGGTGATGAGATGAATTTGCATGTTCCCCAGTCGGAAGAGACTAGAGCAGAGCTCAGTCAGATCTGTTTGGTCCCTCTTCAGATTATTACACCCCAGTCTAACAAGCCATGTATGGGTATTGTGCAGGACACTCTGTGTGGTATCAGAAAACTCACTAAACGTGACACTTTTGTTGAATATGAACAGGTGATGAACATTCTTTTCTGGATCCCTCACTGGAATGGTGTTGTTCCCGAGCCTGCCATTATCAAGCCCAAGCCTCTTTGGACTGGTAAGCAGGTCATTGCTCAGTGCATTCCCAATGGCATTCATATCAGAAGACTTGACAAGACCCCGATGTCGCCAGAGGATGATGGTATGCTAATTGTTAAGGGTGAGATTATGTACGGTGTTATCAACAAGAAGACCATTGGTGCTTCTGCCGGTGGTTTGATTGATGTTATTTTCCGTGAGAAGGGTCCTCAAGAGTGCAGAGACTTTTTCGGTAACATTCAGAAGGTTGTTAATTTCTGGCTGCTTCACAATGGTTTTTCCATTGGTATTGGTGATACCATTGCTGATGGAGCTACAATGAGACACATTACTGAAACAATTTCCGAAGCCAAGCAGAAGGTTCAGGAGATCATTAATGACGCCCAGCTTAACAAGCTGGAAAGAGAACAAGGTATGACTCTTCGTGAATCTTTCGAACAGAATGTTTCTAGAACTCTGAATCAGGCGAGAGATAATGCTGGTAAGTCTGCCGAGAAATCGCTTAAGGAACTGAATAACGTTAAGCAAATGGTTATTTCTGGTTCCAAGGGTTCATTTATCAATATTTCTCAAATGTCTGCTTGTGTGGGTCAGCAGATTGTCGAGGGTAAACGTATTCCTTTCGGCTTTGCCGATAGAACCTTGCCGCATTTCACAAAGGATGATTATAGTCCCGAGTCTAAGGGCTTTGTTGAAAATTCTTATTTGAGAGGTCTCACCCCTCAGGAGTTTTTCTTCCATGCCATGGCTGGTAGAGAGGGTTTGATTGATACTGCTGTCAAGACTGCAGAGACTGGTTATATTCAACGTCGTCTGGTTAAAGCTTTGGAAGATGTCATGGTTCAGTATGATGGTACTGTCAGAAATTCTCTCGGTGATGTTCTTCAGTTTGTTTACGGTGAAGATGGTCTCGACTCTGTCAAGGTCGAAAATCAACCTATTGACACTATTCCGGGTACCAATGCTGCTTTCGAGAATAGATACAAAATCGATCTCATGGATTCCGCCAAGAGTCTCAAGCCTTCTCTCATTGAAAGCGGCAACGAAATTTTCGGTGATATCGAACTTCAAAGACTTCTCGATGAGGAGTATTCCCAGCTTTGGGAGGACAGACAGTTCTTGCGTTCTGGTAGTTTCCCTGGTAGTGACTCTGGCTGGCACTTACCTGTCAACCTTAGACGTATCATTCTCAATGCGCAGCAGATTTTTAATGTTGATCTCAACAAGGCCAGTAACTTGACTGTTCCTGAGATTATTAATGGTGTCAAGAATCTTTGTGAGCGTCTTATCGTTGTTAGAGGTACTGACAGACTTACTATTGAGGCTCAGCACAATGCTACTATCCTTTTCAAGTGTATGCTACGCTCCGTTTTTGCCACCAAACGTATCATTGAGGAGTTCCATCTTAATAGAGCTTCTTTTGAGTGGGCCATTGGTGATGTTGAGTCTCAATTTGCCAGATCTATGGTCAACCCTGGTGAGATGGTTGGTGTCGTTGCTGCTCAATCTATCGGTGAGCCCGCTACCCAGATGACTTTAAACACTTTCCATTACGCTGGTGTGTCTTCTAAGAACGTCACTCTTGGTGTTCCTAGATTGAAGGAAATTCTGAACGTTGCCAAGAACATTAAGACCCCCTCTATGTCCGTTTATCTTGAAAAAGAGCTTTCTCTTGACATGACCAAGGCCAAGGATGTCATGGCTGCTATCCAGTACACTAACTTGTCTCATGTTGTTAAGGCTACTGGTATCTACTACGATCCTGATCCTCAGTCTACTGTCATTCCTGAAGATGAAGACATTGTTGCTACTCACTTTAGTATTCCTGATGAGAAGCTTCTGTCCGAGCTTTACAAGCATAGTCCATGGGTTCTTCGTCTTGAGATTGATCGTCAGAAATTGCTTAACAATAACTTGACTATGGATCAAGTCACTGAGAAGATTTCTGCAAGTTTTGGCGGCGATATGGCTTTGATCTGGTCTGATGATAACGCTCCTGACCTTGTAATCAGATGTAGGATTGTTCGTGATCCCAAGAGTCTGGGTGAGGAGGTCGAGGCTGAAGAAGATCAGATGCTCAAGAAGCTTATGTTCCATATGCTCGAGAACATTGTTCTTTGTGGTGTGTCTAATATTAGCCGTGTTTATCTTACCAAGATGGAAATCAGAGAACCTGATGAGACCGGTGAGTATCAGAAAATCGCTGCCTGGAACCTGGAGACTGATGGTTCTAACTTGGCCGATGTCATGGCTATTGAGGGCGTTGATGCCAGCAAAACCTACTGTAACTCATTTGTTGAAGTTCTTTCTGTTCTTGGTATCGAGGCCTCGAGAATGTCTCTGTTTAAGGAAATCAGCAATGTCTTGTCTTTTGATGGTTCCTATGTCAACTACAGACACATTGCTTTGCTTGTTGATGCTATGACTGCCAGAGGCCACATTATGGCCATTACCCGTCATGGTATTAATAGAGCTGACACTGGTGCTTTGATGAGATGTTCTTTCGAAGAAACTGTTGAAATTCTTCTCGAGGCTGCGGCTGTTGCGGAGCTCGATGACTGCAGAGGTGTTTCTGAGAATGTTATGCTTGGTCAGATGGCTCCTTTGGGAACTGGTAGTTTCGATGTCATGTTGGATGATGAGATGCTTATGGCAAACACTGTTGACTATTCCAATGACACTGCTAACGGCTCTTATGGTGCTACTGGTCCAAAGATGATTGAAGGTTCTGCTACTCCCTACGACGGACGTTCTCCGATGTATGACAGCAACACTAGTATTGGATCTGCTGATGGTAATGTTCCGTTCTCGCCCATGGCTAACTCTGGTGGTGATGATCGTGGTGGATTTACTGAGTACAGCAGCGGTTTCCAGAGTCCGTTCGGCGGTTCTTCTCCTGGATACGCTCCTACTTCCCCATTCTCCTCATTCGGTGGCTCTTCTCCTAGCTTTGGCGGTACTTCACCTTCCTACTCACCCAGTAGTCCTACTTATGGAGTCTCTTCGCCCGCTTACGGTGGAACTTCGCCTGGCTATTCCCCTACATCTCCATCCTACTCACCTACCTCACCATCTTACTCGCCAACTTCTCCATCCTACTCACCCACTTCACCCTCATACTCTCCTACTTCGCCGTCTTATTCTCCTACCTCACCATCCTACTCTCCCACTTCACCATCCTACTCTCCCACTTCTCCCTCCTATTCACCCACTTCACCATCATACTCGCCCACATCACCTTCCTACTCTCCTACCTCACCATCGTACTCGCCCACCTCACCCTCATATTCTCCCACCTCACCTTCTTACTCCCCGACTTCACCGTCATACTCACCCACATCACCGTCATACTCACCAACCTCACCTTCGTACTCGCCAACTTCCCCGTCGTACTCACCAACTAGTCCGGAGTTTACTGGTAATGCTGGTGGTGCTTCTCCATCATACTCTCCTACCTCTCCATCATTTTCGCCTACTTCGCCTTCTTTTGGCCCTTCAGGCAACCAGTCTCCTTCTTACTCTCCTAGTTCTCCTTCTTATTCGCCTACTTCGCCCAGCTTTTCACCAAGCTCACCGACTTTCGGCAATAATAACAACAATAAGAATAACCAAAACAAGAAGTAAGAAACTAGTTTGTGGCTATGGAGTTAAAAACCTCCCTCTTTCCCCGAAAAGGCTTTGACCAAAAAACCCCAAAAAATTTTTATATCCAAAACAAAAACAAACAAAACAAAAAAAAACAGAAGGGAGCGGCGTGAATTATTTATACATATATAATACTATTTTATCAATTGAAGAGCTTATAATTACTTTGTTCAGTGAATCATGTAGCTGTTGACACAAAACTATTTTGTTTTTACAAATCTTACGGCCGTTGATTCAAATATTTTGGGCTTCCATGGGCAAGGGTAACGTTATTGATTTCTCCCAATTTTCAAAAAATTCTGTAGTCTAAAAATTTTTTTATTCCCTTTTTCTACCGGCTCTTCAATCCATCAAGGACTACAGTATTATACACAATGGCGAGGAATTCTGGCAACCAGGAGACCTGGGATGACTTTGAGCATGACGAGGTTGACACCTTTCATGAACAGAGAGACAGAGAGCTTGAAAGCAAATCCAGCAGCGGTAGACGGCGCAATGCGCACGACGACGAAGAAGATTTCAGCGACGAAGAGATCATGGGACTGAAAGGCGCCGGTTATAGTGATGAAGAAGAAGAAGACGACGACGATGAAGACGAATTTGAGGGTGCTGGAGCTGAAGGAGATGAAGATGAAGAAGAAGGTGGTTGGGGTACCAAGAGATCCAACTACTACGGTGCAGACGATCTCGAAAACGACGAAGACAAGGAGGAAGAGGAAGCCGAGGCTTTGCGCTTACAAAAGAAACATTTGAGCGAAATGAAGGCTTCCGATTTCTTTGAAGAAGACGATTTCAAAGAGTGGGAAAAGTCGGCAAAGGAGCTTGAGACGGCTCCTGCAGCGGACCAGCATGTTCTTGAGAGTCTCCCGACACAAGACGCTGCCGAGCTCAGCGTGGCAGAGAGAACCAAGCTGCTGGATACTGTGTATCCGGAGGCTAAGCCTTTGGCTGAAGAGCTAGTTACTCTACTGCCGCAGCTCGAGGAGCTTAAGGAATCATCGACATCAGAAGAGGAGCAGCCGGAGACGCAGCTAGCCGCTCTCAAATACAAATCATTATCAGCATATCTCGGCACCATCAATGCCTACTTTTCTCTTTTAATAGCCAACATTTTAGCGGGCGGCAACAAGATCAACCTGAAAGAGCACGCTGTTATGGAGGGTATTTTGAAGGGCCGTGAGGTTTGGAGAACCGTCAGCAGTCTGGAAATTGGTGATGGTGAAGTCGAAGCTTCCGAAGACGAAGAGGATGATGATCTCAATACTGATAGCTTGGTGAAGAACGCCAAGTCAGCCGGCAAGCGCAAGAGAGATGTCGTTGATGAAGATGACGACGATGAGGAGGAGGATGAAGAAGAATTCCAAGCCCTTGCAAGCGACAGTGAAGATGAGGATCTTGAAGTCTCTAACCAAAATGAAGACCATGACTCCGATTTTGATATTGATATTCCAGTTATCAGTAAACAGAGCAAGAAACGCAAGAATAACAGCGGTGTTAGCGATTTCGGTGAAACTACCTCTATTTCCAAGGCTGATCTTTCTGACAAGCTGTCAAGCAAGCGCAACCTTAGATACTACACTGCTAAGATTGATCAACAATCTGCCAAGGTTCGTGAGAAGCTCTCTGGTGACTCTGATCTGCCTTACAAGGAGCGTAGATTTGAGCGCCAGCAGCGGCTCAACGAAGAAGCTCGCAAGAGAGGCCAACAGGATGCCGACAACTTTGGTTCCGACAATGAGGACGACGAGAAGACGGCCCGTGAGGTTCGCGGTTCTTATGACGACGACTATTACAACATGGTTGCCGCTGGTACCAAACAGAAGAAGATTGAGCGCAAGGAAGCCCATGCGGCTGCCATTCAAGCAGCAAAGGAGGGCCGTCTTGACGAGCTGCAGGACGAGATTGGTGAGAACGGCAAGCGTGCTATCAACTACCAGATTCTCAAGAACAAGGGTCTCACTCCCAAGAGAAAGAAGGAGGACAGAAACGCCAGAGTCAAAAAGAGAAAGAAGTACGACGCAGCCAAGAAGAAGCTTTCCAGTGTCCGCCGTGTCTACAAGCAGCCTACTGCTTCCTATGGTGGTGAAGAAACTGGTATCAAAAAGAACATGGTCAGATCTGTCAAGTTTACGTGATTTGCTGTGTGCAGTTTGTTTTGTTTATTAGTTTTCATGTATTCATATATTGGTAATTTTATTAGAGTCTTGTATTTACATTTTTCTTTTTTCAAAAACTTGAAGTCATATTGGGGCTTCAGATCAGGGCAGTTTCTATCATGTCCGAGATGGTAAAACAAAACTTGTAAAAATTAGATCTATCTTCCCGTCGATCCAAGGGCTAGGGTAGTCTTTCTTGGAATGAAATGTATTACTATTTTTTTTCTCAATACCAACCAGCAAAATACCTTGCAAGTATTAACAATAATAATACAAACCTTTGCAATCCCCGCCATGTCAGAGGGAACCGATTCGAAATTGGCTAGCAAAAATACAACAAATGAGCAAGCACCGGCTGCTGCAGCGGTAAAGAGCGGACCTCCGTTGATATTGAAGCTGATTTTGGCCCAGCTGGTCAACGAGAAGGGTGAGGATTCGTTTGATGAGATTGTACAAGAACTAAAAGATCATCAGCTATTGCAGAACATTGATGAACGGATCATGACAAAAGAGGTGAGTTTTTAAATCCAAAAAAAAAAAATCCAACTTTTTCATTTTTTATTTCTGGCGTTTCAATTTTAAGCAGTCTTGCAATGCAACATGAGGTAGCTAATTTTTTTTCTTTTTTTTTTTTTTTGGTGGGTATTAGGGAGGTAAAAAAATTTAGGTGTGGCTGTTTGGATTAGAAGGTTTTGAAGGTGA
>Ga0160505_100795_pt1 | contig 16172 bp, 11 predicted proteins | sample DIDeMG_FD_108225 | JGI IMG/M metagenome (GOLD analysis project Ga0160505, IMG submission 108225) | Enriched chicken feces microbial communities from UW Madison campus, WI, USA - DID2874_E49_Stillage MG | ecosystem: Host-associated > Birds > Digestive system > Large intestine > Fecal ... | reverse complement strand
ATAAATAAATAAATAAATAAATAAATAAATAAATAAATAAATAAATAAATAAATAAATAAATAAATAAATAAATAAATAAATAAATAAATAAATAAATAAATAAATAAATAAATAAATAAACAAATAAAAAGGGAAAAGAAACATAATCTTGTTGTACTATGACTTTTAGTATAAATAAACACGCATCAGTTTAGAATGTAGTTAAGTCTAGTTTTGGGAATAGGCCGACACTTGCAAGCATTTTTGTCATAAACAACATGGCCGGAAATATCAGTGATTCCATCAACATGAAAAATGCGCGAGCGTGTATCTACCGTAAGACCTTGTGAAAGACGTTGCACCTGGTCCTGCAGGAACATTCCAGGGTGGGTGTAAAAAATTACTTTTCCTGCGTTGATGTCATTGTTGACAGTGTCCAGATTAGGGGGATGCTTTGGAATCAAGTAGACCTTCATCCCCGCTTTATACCTTGGGTATGCCATACGCTTAAGAAAGCCAACTGAAAAGTCAGTAACAGGCTCAACTTCAAACTTGACCACAGGACAGGTACCTTTCTTATGTGGGTTACGATCTACGCTGGATTGACGGTAGGCTGTAACAAGAGAGAAACATGACTTGCCCGTAAAATACTTTATCATTTCAAGCGATGATGAAAAAACGGGAATGCCATTTTCATGCACTGGGTAGCATTTTTCAACACTATTTGATGCCATTGGATGAACTGAAGAGAGCTTCGCGCGGTGGCCTTGAGGAGTGCTTCTCTTTAAACATAGAAACGAATACAATTCGTCCAATGATTCAGGGAATATTGCATCTATAATCATTTCTGTGGAGTATGGTCGACCTTGGGGTCGTTTTGTAGTACTATTCATTATTGAACGTAATACTGTTTTATGTTTAACTTCTGATGACCGACGCCTTTTGGATATTATCAAATTTCCTCCGTACTCAATATCAAGCATATTCTGGATATCCTTTTTGGTTCCGTAACTTAAAAACTTTGAAGATATAGTATATGTTTGTTCTGAGCAAAAAAAGGCTGAGCACTGAGACGTCAACCTACAACGCTTTGAGACTGGCAAAGATGGATCGAAGTCATTGCCCATATTGTCATCGTCACTATCAAACGCCCGTTTTTTATTTATATATCTAGTTTTAGATAAGTCGGTCTTGGATGAAGATGAGTAGGTAGAGAATTGGGTCGAGTATACTAGATATTGATTGAGTAATAAACTGGGTTCTGGGCTTGGTGAGGCCATATGTGTGGGCGGGAAAGAGGTTAAATTAATAGCGTGCATCAGTGGAAGAGTAGAAGCCGATAAGGAGGGAAACAGAGATAATGACGGAGTACGTGATGATAAGAAGTGTCGAGGGAAATGTGATTTCAGTGACGCTGGTGAGACTGTAGAAGTAGGGCAATGGTAGTAAACATAACTTGAAGACCTCGGGTTTTCAACAGACGTGTTTAATGGATCAGGAAATGTGGAAGATGGTCCCGAAGTACAGATAATGCAGTTACATTTGGGTTGGTAGTCATGTTGGTACAATGTCTTATGTGGGTCCTGGTGGCTGGGACCAAAGTGCGGCATCATTGAGAACATTGCAAGTAGATGTGGAGGAATTATTTAAAAATTAAAGTATTTGTTTTTCTTACAAGTTATGGCTGCAATAGAATTTTTACAGTAAAAGTATACCTATAATCATTGATGAAAAGAAAAGGGAATCAAGGTTGGTTTTATAGAAGACGGAAGCAACAAAAGTAAATCTATTTTTTGTTTTTTTTTGATGATAGAAGCAGGACAAATCTCAACTAAGTCGTAATTCCATGAAATAGAAACAGAACAGAAGGAGCAACAAGAACCGTTTTTTCTTTTCTTTTTTTCTCGCTTTTTTTTTTCAAAACCGAGAATCCTCAATTCACCAGCACACCCCAAACAAAGAAAAAGAAACGTGAATTTGAAAGAAAAAACAAAAGAATTCAAGTATTATGCAGTCTGTGGTCTAGTATCGTAATAATTATGCAACTTAAATCTTGTGGAGCTAAACTGATGCTTGAAGCGTCTTTTTTTAGATTTCCTTGGCTAAACCTTACAGACATAGCTGGGAGAAAGGCAGGGCAGCTATAAGATGATCTAAAATGAAGAAACCTCTAATACATCTAAGCAAGCTTGATCAAGTTTAACTGAAGATTCATAAGCTACTCTACTAATACTATATAAATGGCTGACAGAATATAAATTTTAGAAAGATGATTTCTCCTGTTTACCTTGACATATTATATATAATGAACATGGATATAGAACTATTCAGGGTCCTAAGGAAACAATTTAGTTGCATTATAATATAATCTGTTTTAAGGTAGTGTTTTCAGGGTTTTCATAAACTTAAAACTAATCATCTTTATTCTTGGTTCTTTCTAAAGTTCGCTTTAAAATGGCTATACTATTAAATACAGTGGAAAATAATAACAAAGATCTTGATACTTTAAAGATAGACGCTATCAAAAGTTAAGTGCAAAAGAATGGCTACCAAGGTTTTGCTTTTCATTTTATCTACTCATACAAGTATTATGAATATTAGCCACAATATGATAGAAGATCTTGGCACATACTATTATACACCCATTGTTCACGTTGAGAAAGCCTATAATATCTGCACAATTAAATAGTCAATGTCTGATTCAAGTCAAATTTTGATTCATGTGTAATATTTTTAAATATGCTGTAACATCATATCATGGTAGCTGAGGATTTCATACGATACTTGTATAACTAAGGGCATTCAAATTAGAAGAAAGAAAAAAGAAGATTGGATTTACATCGATACACGATCTGATAAGAAGATTACCGAGGACTACGAACACACAATACTGTAACGGGGATTTTTTATAAATTGTAAGCAAGAACATTAATTAAGAAATATTATTGAATCTAATTCGGAAGAAAGGAGATTAGCAGAAACAACGCTCACATAACATCAAGTATCATAAAATTGTTACAGGAATTAGTCCTTTTTGGGGTTTTTAAAAATGTGCCAGATGATTGTTGACGAATTCATAAAGGGATCTTACCAATCGGGAGAATCCTTTCACAAAACAGCGATAATAATTAGCAGGTCCTAGAAAATGAGTGCTTGTTTTAGCGGTTCATGGTTTAGGAAACTCGACTATAGCCTTTATTTTGTTTGCTAGGAGAGTTATATCCTTGTTCAATACTTCGAAACCAAGGAACGAAACTTTTTATTTAAAAGACATGCATTTGAACTGCTTAGCTATCAGCTTTACACTGCGCAGTGCTTCCATGGCCTCCTGCAGTAGAGGTCTTAGATCTTTTAATGGTGAAAAATATTGTTGAATAAGGCAAGTTCATTGCGCATTGAATATCAGTATTTTTCCGGCTAGTAGGATGACGAGCAATCATAATTTAGTGTTGAAATGGTTTCAATTCCTTTTTTGTAGTTTTATTGGAAGGTATAGATTGCAAAGATGTGCGAGGCATGACTTATGTGGTTGTAAAGAAGAGGTAGGTTATTAGGTTACGCGTCACGCATCGCAACAGTTATCATTTTCTTGCTCGGTGGGTGTACCTCAATATTTCAAGGTCTTTATAAGATCTTCCTTTTTAATCACACAAAAAGACTAGAGTGACTGGAACGACCGCAGTAGGTACAAATATTGCGGTTTCGCTTAGCGGAATAGGTATTATCACGCTTATACTTAGCCGAACGAGAGTTAGCAGAGGAAAAACCCTTAGCAAATTTATGCCTCTTTAACAGGGGACAAAACTTTTTCAGGTGAACGGGGTGACAAATCATAGTCACGTTGGAAATGGGACTCTGTTCTCTTACGGAGACGTTTACTACCGGTAAACTCTTGATTTTCCAAAAGGCTGTTGTGAATGCGGCGGTTTGGACTGCGGCCAATTCTTCGCTGGTAATAATTAAACTAATTTCCTTCTCCAATCGTTTCCAAAATTCTTAGTACTTTCCTTGACGATATTCGTCCCAGTTAAACATGCGGCGTCTGGCATCCACCGGAAGCAAGTAGTGAATAACCTCACAGCGCATTCTAGCAAGTGTGTCATTGTATGGAAGTTGATCAAACTATATGTTTACCTTTTGCATGAGTTCGGAACTAGATGTGACCCTGTTGCTTATGAGGTAAGAGATCCCTTCAAAGAATACAAGAAATGTTTCGATGCTACCGATCAACTGACTGTTGACCAGACCGACAACTTTCTCAGGTATCATCGTGGGTGTGACTCTACCAATGCGGGTTCTCAATGGGTTTGGCAAATTGGCTTTCAATGCTTGAGCAGCAAGATCTGGTGGGACTTTGAAAGTCTCAAAAATTGCAAAACAAGCCACACGCCAAGTTAACCAAGCTTCGAGTGCCTGTGCAATGGAATAATTACTGTCGAGGGTAAGAGATCCTTCAAGCGACAACAATTCATTGACCTCTTCAAAAGTTGCCGGCGCAACTAAGTTTATACTTTGAGCTGGTTCCTCAGCGCTAGGTTGTGCGGTCAGAGTCTCCTGGGTGCTCTGAATGGGATTAGTTAGAAAGATAATAATGGCTTCCATTTTTTCCTTCGGAATATCAGCCATATTGAAAACTTGCGTAGGTATCGCAGCGGTAGCCTGACTCTTACCGGCAGGAAATAGCAAACGAAACTCTGGGCTTTTGGGTATCAACGATCGGTGTAAAAGAGACGGCATCTTGGCCATCTGGGAGGTCGACTTTCATTGTGTCCTCATCTTGGTAGCATTATGAAATGTTGAAATATAATAGTAGGTTGGCAATATAAGCAGAAGGATATTGAAAATGTTAACGAGGATCAAAAGAATTGCCTTGTCGCTACCAAGTATAATGAGGGGTCTTTATACTCAAAATAATAGAATAAAGGCCCCTTTACAATAACCTTAGCCAATGGTAACTGGGCTCGTCAGTCCACCTCCGTTACAGAATCTCTGATATAAATATAATGTCAGCTACTATATTACTGAGCTTGAGAAAAAAAACACTACTTTGCATATTAGTTAGCCTGAGGCCTGCTGTTAGTCTTGATTTAGACCTTTTCTTGGAAGCAATGAGCACACAGACATCTTTTTGAAAGAAAGAAAAAAAGATGCTGCAGGTTCCTACTTCACTTTTAAACATCACTAAATATGAACAATGCTTTTCCCCTTATTCTTGGGATCCAAGAAGATTATAGAGCTCAAGGTGCTGCTTACGACAGCTTGTAGTCATTTTGGTGGCACAGCTGGTGGCACGGCTTCCAGCCTTGCACGCGCCGGGCTTGTGGGTACTGCAGCAGCATTCTAGGTCTCCGTCCAAAAGCCGGACATGGCGTTCAAAGCAACAAAAGTTTTTCCGAGTAGGACGGAAACCTCGTAAGGAGAATAGGCTCTTTTTTGATATCACTACCAAATAAAACAGAACCCTATAGTAACTTTTACAACTTTGCTTGAAGCTGAAAATGCTATTTTTTATTAGTTATTTTTTTTCATAATGGTAATTTTGGTTCGGTTGTTTATTTGTGCCCTTTGAGGTTCAATTTACCCCAGGAAAAAAAACCAAAAAAGACTAGCTCCTAGGACAAAAGTGGGGGTTTAATTCAGCCAGCGTTCACGCTTCCAAAGATTGCTCATGATTTTTCTTTAACGAAAAGGCCACGTTATAATATGAATTTAATAACAATCATAAAATCATTCAACCATTTAAGTATTTCATTCTAGATTTTTGCTAGGACTCAATATGATTTCACATTTGATGACTTTGTAATGTCTGGCTCTCAATACTGGTTGGACGCCAGCCCAGTCACGCCCCCACACTTGCATAGTTGGTTGCCAAGATGCGGTGGAATTGGCAAAAAAAACAAACCCGCAAGGGAATTTGACCCGGACGCGATCGACTCTAACACCGTTTGGCATCGCCACCGCTTGCACAATTAGCCCATTTTTTCCAATCTCGGTGGAGAGGCATCGCACTACCAGGACCGTCATCGAGTGTGCTCAACCACGGACAAAAATAAAAAAACAATTCACCAACAAAAAAAAAAAGTATTTAAACCTCCTGAAACCTCCTGGATTTTCCGTTTCCTTATCAAACATCATCACATACACCATCCACTTACAGCATCATATCGCATCAATGGTACGCACATCAAATGTATCGGGCACATTCATTGCCTCTAAAAATAGACTTGCCGAGGGTCCCACCTACGACGCCCGGACGCACCGTTTCTACTGGGTGGACATCACAAATAACCAGATCAACTGGATTGAATACGATGATCCTGAGACCATCCACCGGGTCAAGACAAACCATCCTGTTGGCGTGATTGCACTAACTTCCCAACCAAACAAGCTACTTGTTGGTGCAAAGCTTGGGTTTGGCTTTGTGGACCTCACAACTCCCATTGAGACCGCTGAGATTGATTACGTGCTTAAAGTCCATACTGAAGAACCGGACGCCTCGGAGCTGCGCTTCAATGATGGTTATGTTGATGCCAAGGGCCGCTTCTATGCAGGTTCTATGGTAGATCTTGGCTTTGAGGAGAAGCCAATTGGCAAGTTGTACTGCTTTGATTTTTCTAAAAATACCGCCAACGTTGTCGAAACGGGACTGACGATTCCTAACGGCATGGGCTGGTCACCCGACAACAAGATCATGTATCACACAGACTCACCCCGATCAACCATCTATCAGTATGATTATGATCTTGAAACAGGCGCAATGACAAACCGACGTGTTTTTGTTAAGGTTAACTTTGAGGGTGTTGCGGTGCCTGAACCCGATGGACTTTGCGTTTCGCAGGACGGTAGCGTGTGGACGGCAATCTTTAGCACGTCCACAGTCCAGAGATACTCCCCCCAGGGTGAACTGCTGGAAGAGATCACCTTCCCAGCGCCGCGGGTAACCTGCCCCGCACTCGTAGGCCCTAACTACAATGAGCTTGTGGTCACATCAATGAGTTTGTACAACGAGCGCCCCAATTACCACGAGCTGGCCAAGACTGAACAAGGAGAAGGTGGCAACCTTTTTAAGACTGTTCTCAACGGGGTAGTGGGCATCCCCCGGAACCTCGTTAACATCGATTAAAGTCGCAGCAAAACTCGTAACTATGAACAGACTGTAGTTGAAAAAAAAAATACATTTTAATTAAATTATAATGTAATCTAAGAGGTGTTGCAAAGCAAATGTTAGTTCTGTTGGTCATTATCATCATCGTCATCAAGCAGTTCGAGCACACGCTCAACAAATTCTTCCACAAGCACGTTCTCCTCGCGGCCACCCATGCGAAGTTCACGCAGTTTTTTGAGCGCAACCCTCCGTCGGGCCTCACTGCTCTGTTCGCCCGAGACTTTTGGGTCGTTGAGGATATCGGATATTGTTCGTAGATGCACGCGTAGAGACTCCTGCTTGAGGTAGTATTTAATTCCGTCGTCACGTAAAAGGCGCTCAAAAACGGCATTTTTGCCGCTGTCTTCTGGGCCCGCAGTAGCTATTGTCGATTGCTCTGCTTTTGGTGTCTGGTCTGTCTTCTCTGATGAAGCTGCGGACTGCTGTTGCTCCCGTTGCGGCTCTTGTTGCTGTTGCGGCGGCTGGCAAGATTCTTTGTGGACCTTGAAGCAGACTAAAGAACAGTAGGGAGTTGCGCAAGCAGGACACTTGTAGCGAGCGGGAATGTTCTTGTCACAGACCCGGCATTCGCCTAGCCGCGAAGAATTTTTTGTTGAGGGCGTCAGTTTTGAAAGTTGGGGATGTAGTGGATGGGCAGTTAAAGTATCCTTAACGAATGTATGAATGAAAAGAACAGTCGCCGAAATTTTTTTTTACTTTCGCGCTGGGACAGCGGGAGAATCGGATCGAGTACAGCCGCGAGGTCGACTACGTCAGTAATTCTGTCCAACCCAACTTCCCCCGACCTACAAGAACCCATCGTCATCAATTTTCTTCTTTCTTTCTGCTTTTTTCTTCTTTATCTTTTTGAAAACAGTATCCTGTACCTCCAGTTTTAAAAACACCCATGAGTTTGCCTTTTACCAGACTTGCTAGAGCTCTACACCCCCTTGGTTTGCGCGGGTACTCTACAGTGCCGCTTTGCCCGAGCCCTGCCTATGACACCGGGTGCACTTACTGCGAGGTCCCCACTCCAAGCCTCTTCGAAGAGCACAAAACGCCCACCAATACGCGCGCTTTCCACTCGAAACATCTCCTCCTTACATCTGATTCACCCGAGGATCCGGCCACCTGGCCGAGAAAATTGGAGCTTGCCCCGGGAACCTTCAATCAGGAGTTTACACTTTATAAGCGGAAAATGCTCCATCCTGAATATCCGGTTTTAGTCACCAGCACAAATCTGACACCACCATTGCCAGATAAAGCACAAGAAGCACACAAAGCGAAAAATGTTGCATCGGGATACCTGTTTCCAGACGGCCGGTACTTCAGAGACATTGATATCAACAAAACCCCCGAGTTTATTAAGCAGCACCTCGTGCCGAAGGAGGCTGGTGAGGTTGATGGGGACATTACAGAGTCTCTTAGTGAGTTATTCCCGTCGGAGCCGATGGATCACTCGTTGATTCTAATCTGTGGCCATCGCCAGCGTGACGCGCGGTGTGGAGAGATTGCACCTTTACTCGTGAACGAGTTTCGCGCCGTGCTCGAACGTAATGGCCTCCTCTATGATCAGCCAGATGCTGCCACGAGCAAGGATCGGTATCGCGTGGGAATTTGCTCGCATATTGGCGGGCATGTCTACGCGGGGAACGTGCTAATCATGATTCCTGGTACGCTGGGAATCTGGTACGGCAACGTGCGGCCCTTTCACGTTCAGGGCATTGTTCAAGAGACGCTGATTAATCGCAATATCATCCAAGAACTGCACCGAGGTGGTCGGTTTTAAGCGCGTAAGTCTCGACGTTGGGCGGGTCGCAGACTGGACTGCATAGAAGTAAATAATACAATAGATTCTCACGTAAAACCATAAAAAAAAAAATTAAAAAGAAAATTAAAAACGGAGATCTGGGACATTTAATAACAGCACGAAGTTTAAATTTGAAGCTTTCTCACTTCTTGTCAACTCAAAAAACAACTCCCTCCCCCTCGACTGGCAACTACAAACCCCCTCAGATCCCTTCACCACACTGCACATTACACATCATGTCAACCTACGATGGCGTGAAGGTACCACTGCCTCAAGATGTGCCGTCGCCTGTGCCTGCGGCGTCCCCTTTCGGTACGCTCATGCCTTCGCCGGTATCTGAATGGGGCGAATTTCTCAACGCGCTAGAACGCGAGTTCATGTTCCCCCTTGCGAGCCGCCCAGAATCGCTACAGCCATGCCCTGACCCCGCTATGCTCACCTGTGGCTGCGTTGTATCCGAATCGCTTTATCTATCGCTAATGCCGCCAACTGGCAGCATGCTTAAAGCCAGCACGATCTGCCCCAGCTGCGGCAGCCCAACAGAACTGCTAGCGCCAGTCATGGCTCTGCGGCGGATATATCAGATAGTCGCTGAGAAAAAGCGCCAACTAGGCTTGGCTGTGCTTTCTGGGCGCGATATGGGCGTGAGGCCAGAGGAAGTATCGCCGCAATTGCATACGGAGAATGATGGTGCTGGCGGTGCCGGTTCTGATGTTGAAAGAACATTAGCGCAGGATGATGTGCTCTCAGCACAGCTGTCAAATATTGACGTAAACGACCTGACATCAAAATACTCAAAGTCCATAGCGCCGACTTCAGATATCTTATCAATCCCGTCCTTAACATCGTCTGGACGCAAAATGTCGCTAGCAGAAATTTTCCGGTCCGCTGTTACCACCATTCAACACCAGCAGATCCAGCAACACCACCAGCATCAGCAGCAGCAGCTCAACCTCGATATGCCTGATAACACGATCTACAGGATTGATTCTCTGGCAAACTCCGGCATTATAGATACAACCAACATGAGCTATTCCTCGCAGGCCAGCAGCTCGACCAACGAGATGGAGTCGATCTCAGCCAAGATCACTAACAGTACTCTAGGTTTTAACCCGGCTGCTAGCATCATTTCTTATCGCTCTGAACAGCGCGAAAAGTTTTTTCAAAAGTGTTTCCCCATGTACAAGAAACAGTTTCAACATAGTCTTAATTCACGGCTACTTTTGCCCAAGGCGAAGAAGTTTGTGTCAACATCAATCTCCCCTGACACCACTAAAATTGCCGTTTGTACTGAAAAGAAGTGGACAGCGTACTGGACTCCTGAAGACTACAATGATTCGCCCACGCTGTTGGCATCGGGCTCCTCCACTGGCGAATGGGGAGACGAAAAGATCAACACAACTAATGACAAGCACCTGCGACCACTACTGAGTCAAGCGCAGGAGCAGGTTGACCTGACGGATTGGAGCCATCAGATTATATCATTATCTAACCGGTACCTTGCTATTGCAGGTTCTGGTGGCATTCTGCGTGTCTATGACCTAAAAAATAATGGTCGCTGCGTTTATCACAATCAATCTAAGTTTAACATTAGATACATGACAATATCGCCAAACGGCTCACTGATAGCGTGCGCAATCACGGGAATCGATAACAAAACCAAAACAGAACAACCAATGATTGTGCTGCATTGGCTCCATCTTGGTGACAACGCGCCGCTAATGACCGTCTACTACAACAATAACACACCAGAGGCAGCGGTTGCGGCGGAGGAACAACAGCCCGGTGTAACCGTGCAAACCGTCGAGACAGTCACAATCACAATTCCTTATCAAGATGTGATAAATTCTTTGTCATTTAGCATGGACCAGTCGCTGCTTGCGTGCGGTACCAGGACCACGTCACATATTCTTGTTATCAACGTTACAAACCCCCACGAACCGCGCATGATGCTCAAGACTTCACGGTATAAGGAATCCAATCCGGAGTACGAAGGAATCACAGCAATCCAATTCCTTCCCAACAGCCGCTACTTTGCGGTCACATCTGTTGCTCAGGAGTCTGCATACCCAATGGTGGTCGATTCCAAGATTAAGCAACAGCAGGTCACCGTCTCATCACGACTCTCAATGGTGATGCGAGTCGAGAAGGTTGGGTCATCAATCCACAACCTTGCCATTTCGCCACGCGGTGACGCCATTGCCTTTCTTGACAAGAATGGCCTCGTTTATCTCATGTATTCACCTGAACTTGATAACTCGGCCAAACGCATCATTGTTGCTGCAGAAGTTAGTCGGGCCCCCAACTACCGTGAAGCCGCGTCAATCAGATTCTCTCGCTTAGGCCATGCCCTATTTATTCTTGATCGCAAGGGAAATTTCTACATTGAGGATTTTGCCGCTGGGTCTCCGCATCAGGCCGGTATTAGCAAATGCCGAATTCTGTCATAATAACTTATCGCCGTTCATAATCCTCGAGGCGGCCATACGCGCGCACGGCACGGCCCCTACCCTTATTATTATTATTATTATTAAAAAATTTTTAATGTTTTTTTTTTTTTTTTTTTTTCTTATTAACGGCAAGGCTAAACATGTAACCAACAAGCATTTTTTTCTAACGCGCTCTTGATAATGTCCATTTCTATAGAACTTAGTAACATAGTTAATTTGTAATTGGCTTTTTTATTACTACTATTATTAAAATTTTTTTTTTTCTTGTACAAAAAAAAAAGGATCCCGGGGGAGGGAGGCTCAGCTTTAAAAGACACTTGTGATTCGAATGTCTTCAAGTTTGCGTAAAATTTCGTCAATTGACTTCTCCAGGGCCTCAGCAATGGCGGCTTGCTTGTCAGCTGGAAGGCTCGCGTACTGCGCACAGAGGTCACCATCCACAATGGCCTTGGGCGGCGCGTAATAGCCTCGGTACATGAGGTGGTGGTTGCCAGCCAGCGGCGGGTGCTCAACGCGCAGTTGCTTTTCCAGGGCTTCTAGCAGCTCACGGTCGCGGCTCGTGGCCATTGGGACGAGCGCACCGATCGTGCCTTGTATACCGGTCCACACTACGGCATCGCGGCCACCAATTGCCAATGTCGCCTTAGAAAAGGCTGTAGGGACATCCTCAACGTGGAAATGGGCTAGCAGCTCTAGCTTATTTGGCGCACCGCCCAGCGCCGCAGCTGCCGCACCAGTGCCGCCGCTGGCCCCCGCGCTGGCTGTCGCAATGTATGTTCCAAAGTCGTCCTCGTCGGCGGTGTTGGAAACGGTCTTGGGGCAGCGCAGCACAAAGATGTTACCAAAACGGTCGCCGGCAATAGTCGTATCATAGTCAAGCATCATGGAAGCGGTGACGTGACGTTTGAGCACATCATCGGCAAATGGGATGAACTCGCGAATGGCTGGCTTGTAAACAAGGTAGACAAGTGACTCCTTGATGTCGCCCGCAATAAGACGCGAGCCCTGAGTATCAAGGGTAATAATTGTTGAGAATAACGTTGGTGAAAAGCGGTGCTCGCCCTTACGTAGCAGCTGCTTGGTACCAAGCTCATAAAAAACAAGTTTTGCGCCCAAAGCAACCAATAATCTTCCCTGAAACTCAATCATGCAAGTTGGGTGTTCCGCGACCGGAGTCTTGTGTAAGAGACTGATACGGCTGCCATCTTCACTGTACTCAAATACATAAAGTGCACCTCCCTTGGTACTGCCCCCGCCGACAACAAGATACTCCTTGTCGTGAGACTCAAAAAAGCAGTTCACCACCAATCTTCCTGAATCATTATCGGTAAGCTGCACAGAGCTGGTAACTTCCAGGGTTAAAGGATCAACCGCTTCGACAGCAGAGGCCCAAGCACCCTTTGATTTCACATATCCAAATTGTTTAGCCGTCTGCTCCTCTTCTTCGTCTGCTGCTGGGACAGTGTTCGCATCCGCCTCAACAATGTAGAAATGGTTGGAGAAGGAGTTGCGGGCCATGCGTCTAGGCGTGTACTTAAGAGGCGCTACCGACTCCTGCAGTGTGTTGTTTAAGTCTTCGATTGAAAAAATTCTAGTACAATAGGTTAGTTTTGTTTCTTGTAATAATAAAACGAGAGGGAAAAATACTCACTTGATGTTGTTGTCTTGAATGCCCACGATACCCTCAGTATACTCTTCACTGGCAAAACCAGCGGCATAAGAAAGTCTACTGTACTCTAAAGGTGCCATAGTGAATTCTGTTCCCTGTTGCACAAATCCCAGCCAAGTGGAGGTACAGAGTGCCATGATACAACTTTGGTTCTGAGCCACGATCGGGAACAGCTTAATTGGGCCCGGACCCAAAAATCGCGTTCTGATCTGAGACAGCTCGCCTGTAACACTATCCATCTTAGCCTTCATGTAAACACCGTTATTCATACCAATATGAAGGAAAAGTGTCTTTGAATCCTTGTCAAACGAGTTGTCAGTGAGATATAGGATACGCATGTCGCTTGGGGGAGCAGAAAGCGAACGCGTGAAAAGACCCTCGAGGACGCGCTCTAATTCAAGCGAGTACATGCGTACGGTTTGATCTTCATCACTACCAACAACCAAGAAAGGTGACCGAAGGCGACCAGCGGGGACATCTCCAATGCAAAGAGAGGCTGGCCGACTTGGAAGCTCCTGTTCACTATATTCGTTCAATTGTCCTTCCTCGTCCAGCTCAAAATAAATCATTGAGTAGTTGGCCTCGCTACTAGTGAGCGCGATGATCACCTGGTAATTGTTAGTCGAAGCATGCGTGATATATTTACCCTCTGGTGGTTCCCACTCGTTGACAGTGCCGCTGGAAAGGATGTGTCTAAGACCACCTCTGTGGATTTGCAGTAATGAATCTCGGCCCAACTGCTGCACCGCAATCGTTGAAACCGAGGACTGGAATCCCGAATCAGTAATTTCTTCGATACTTTCGCCAATTGACATGACTAAGGTCTCATTAGAAAACGATAAAACAATATACTTGTCAAATTCGTCATCCTCTTTTACTTTGGTGGTCCAAACAGCCAATGGCACAGCAGGAAGCTCAGCTGACACAATCTCGTTCACAGCTAAGCCATAATGAATCGATCTAAATGTAGACCGTGAGCTCTGACCGGACACGGCATAGATCTGAGGAGTCTCTTTTGTGGGATCAAGGTTAGCAACTTGCGACGTGAGCAATGGGCTTAAACTTGAGAGCTCATCTACTAGCATCAGATTATCTAGCTCGTGCAGAGTGAAATATGCAGGTTCGTATTGATCCATATCGCCTTTAACGTAATAAGAGCTCGAGTACTCAGGCTGTCCATCGTCATCATCACCGAGCTTGATGAATTGGTAAAACTGATGGTTTCCAAATTCGCACGCAGCAAAGAGAAAACCAGACTTAAAAATATTGAACGATACGGCGCGTGGGATAGTATCAAAGTACTTGATCTTGAGTTCAATTGGTTCCTGCTTGTCATGAGTGAGTGTGATTTTAAAAATATCTCCAAGCTCGTTCTGGACAAGGAAAAAGAATGCGCCTTTAATCTTATGCATAACTCCCGCGACAATAGTCGTATCTTGGTTTGAACCCTCACGCTTAGGGATAGGGACGCGTAGTTCTGGCTGGTTCATGTTGTAATAGGAAATGTAATTCTTAGTGGCAACCAAAACACCGGACGGTGCCAAGTTGTCACCATCTGCACCCGGGACCTGCAGTAACAGTGACGCGTGTCTGTCAACATGCTCCGACCATCGCCGCACAACGTGATTCAATCCCAAATCTAGCTCATAGAAAGTCAATTTCTTTTTTGGAATATCCCCGTTCTGATTCTCAATGCTGCCATAGTCAACTTCTAATGCCGCGAACACTGGGTTTTCGTAACCCATGTCCACACCAACCACGTCGTAGACTAGAGTGCGGCTGGTGTTGGCCTCTAATGGTGATGAAATCGTCACATTTGCTGCAGCATCTCTGTTTAGCACATACACTAATTTGTTTTTCTCTACCGAGGCAATCATGGCTGCGCGACCCTTGGGATCTACTGCTAGGTACTGGCCTGGCGATGTACGTGTAATGCCAGCCTTACCAAACGTCTCCATATGTAGTTGCACAAACTTGTTTGCCGATTCATCATAATCAAGAATCACAATTCTACCAGAGTCCGAGGTCACGATGATGTGATCTTGTGATGACCCCGCGATGCGGAATACAGCGAGCGATCGAATGATGCCAAACACATTGTAAGAAAGCAGAGGTACAAGCCGCCGAGTAATCTTATCGGGTCGGAGCAGCTGAAGGTATGATCCACGCGCAATGAGTAAATCTTGAGTCGAGTTGCGACCGGTGAATTGACCTGTGATTGATCGTACCACAGAGCCAGGTTTCGAGAGGGTCAGCGAGTACAAGTCGAGCGACATTCTGTGATTTTGGGTTTGCTATGTGAAGAGTAAATAGAGAAGGACAAAATGCGCTGAAATTTTGCTGGGAGTGAATATTGGCGCCGAATTGGGGAACTCTTAAGAGCTTGGTGATTAGTCATTTAGAGTCAGCAGCTATTCTAAGCATTAGGTAACTATTTGATAATATCTACAATGAGGTAAAAATATTTTTTCAATTTACCGTTTAAAGCATAACATGAAAGTCTTATTTCAAATTAGCATAGCCCATCCCCAATAAACATTTCATACCCTTTAAGTACAAGCGTAGTACTAATACCAAACCAGAGACTAACAAAAACAATTAGCATCTCATGTATTTCTGTCAGCCGCACAGGCAGTGCTTGAAGATTAGTGAGCTAATAATGAAAAAAAATCTCTAGACAGGCTCCAAACATGTTTGAAAAAATGAGAACTTTACAAACCCTCCACTAGTTAGGAAAACAAAAATTTCTCTTTTTTTATTCATTATTATACGAAGATTAGAACAAAGAAAAGAGGGAGAAAAAAAAAAAGCGTGGGGATCTATCAATATGCTGGACGAAGGTGAATATTAGGGTAGACAGTTTCCCATAGAGAACTCGGTTTTTGGTTAAAGAATAGAATTACATCTATACATTTGAAAGATAAATAGCATGCTTTCATTTTGTTTTATTTTCCTGGTTGACTTCTAGAAGCAAACTCAAATGATATACATTTTATTATTATCATTAATGTTTTTTTTTTTTTTTTTTTTTTTTTTTTTTTTTTTAAAAATTATTTTTTTTTTTTTATAATTTTTTTTTTTTTTTTATTTTTTTTTTTTTTTTTTTTTATTTTTTTTTT
>Ga0160505_100794_pt1 | contig 16185 bp, 8 predicted proteins | sample DIDeMG_FD_108225 | JGI IMG/M metagenome (GOLD analysis project Ga0160505, IMG submission 108225) | Enriched chicken feces microbial communities from UW Madison campus, WI, USA - DID2874_E49_Stillage MG | ecosystem: Host-associated > Birds > Digestive system > Large intestine > Fecal ... | reverse complement strand
AAAAAAAAAAAAAAAGGGAATAGAAAAAAAAAAATAAAAAGGACAGAAAAAAAAGGGGGAATAGGAAAAACCCCCTTAAAAAAAATAAAATTTTATAAAAAAAAAAAAATTAAATGTTTTTTTAAATATAATTTTTTTTTTTTTTTTTTTTGGTACTGGATTACAAGTTGTAGTATAGCTGCCGAAACCTGTGCTTTAAAAAATAAAGAATATTGGTAGATGACAGTACCTATTAAATAGATAGATAATCAGTTTATTGTCCTTAAACCAAATAGTTACATACAACATTACAAAACAAAACGATATACAAAGAAGACATGAAATTTCAAAAACATTTGTCTCTATGAGACTGGCAAAGTAGCGGTGTCAGCGCGCGTAATAAGTTCAAATGTTCGATGGCGCCGAATTTTTCATGAATGTTTCCAGCTGACCACACCCGCAATTATGATCTCGCTCATCGATGCCTCTCGTCTGAAAATACTTTCCCAGGACTCCATGGCCAGTACGAAACTAGATAGATAGAATATCTGTCTGTACGAAACTAAAACAAATGCGCACAATAAATTTAGATGTCCGATACGGTCAAATTTTTCATGTGCTAGGGGAACAACTAGTTCGACCACACTTGCAACCATGATTTCGCTCACTGATGTACCTCACTTGGAAAATATGGTCCCAAAACGCCATGGCCTGCGCGCGCCATGTGCTACTGTACATTTCACCTCACCACTGCCCAAATTTCTGAGATTTCTGGACCCTAACTGCTCATAAGTTACTATTATGAAAGGAAAAATATTCTTTCATGTAAAAATGACAAAAAATGACAATTTTCAGGATTTATTGAAGTAACTATAAAAAGTTATTAAATGGAGGAGATAAGAGTAGAGTTTATAAAAACAATAAGTAAGGCCCGATGGTTTAGTGGTATAATTCTCGCTTAGGGTTTTCTAAGCACGATTGCGAGAGGTCCCGGGTTCAATTCCCGGTTGGGCCCTACTTTTTTCTTTTGAAAAAAAGAATCTTTTTTTTGTTGTGGGTTAAGAACCTACATATTGATTATTGCCCTTGATGCATACTATATCTAACATTAAGTCAAGATTGTGGATTGTATTGTTAATAGTATTAAAACTTTTGTATCCCATTTTCTTATCATTATTAAATAGTATCGATATGTATATACACCAGAAGCTTTGAGCTAGTTATCTGCCAAAGTGCTTCCTTTTGGCTGCAAGAGTCTCAACGTCCTCGACTTTGAACAGGTTTTTAAACAAGTTTTTCATGAGCCCCTTTTCCGGCGGCAGCTCCGTCGTGGGCGGGACTGCACTGCTGCCAGCTGTGCCCGCTGATAAAATACCTCGTAGTGACGGCAATTCACTGGTCTGGAGTTGATGCCAGCCCAGCTTCTTATCCTTCTCGGCGCGCGCCTTGGCCTCCATGGCCGCAGCAGTGCCATGCAAGTACTTGTCCACTGCAGCATCAAGCTCCGGGAGCACGGCTGCAATACCCGCCTCAAGCTCCTGGTTGACGTCCAGGTAGCCACGACGCGCAGCCCCGGGCGCCTGCAGGTTGTATGAGCGTATGGCCGAGTTGAGGTCGCGCACCGCCGCGGCGTGGAACCCCGCGTGTGTGGCCTTCCATGCCCCTGTGGTGGCCGCGTGGGTCTTAAACGCGGCGCGGATCTGCGCTATGAGCTGGGCCCGGGCCTTGCCATCTCCAGCGCCGGGGTGCGCCTGTGCGATGACATGCACTGCGTGCGTGAGCCACGAGCGGCCCACCTCGTCGCGGAACTCGCGCGTGCGCGCGTGCACGCTGCCCTGGCGATCAATCCACACGGGCATGGCACCCTGACGCTTGAGGATATTATTAAGGTAGTACTCCGTGTGGTCGATATACGGCGAGCTGAGGTTGGGATCCGCGGGGGTTGCCTTGCCGCGGTCGGGCAGCACCTCGAACTCGCCGCGCGCGATTGAGTCCTCAATCCGCTGCGTGGCCAGCGACGCAATGGCGGATAGATTGTTGGCCATGGAAGTAACCCCCGTGAACCGCTCGGCATAAAGCTCCTTGAACGTGGGGCCCGAGGTTTCTTCCGGCTCGGGGCCGTCCTTGTGTGGCGGCGACGGGTTGAGCTTGTAGTCAAGCGACTTTTCGCGCGCGGTGGCAAGCCGCGATGAAATGGAGACCTTGGGCTGGCCCCGGGGCGCCGCGAGTCCCCCGGTCGGACCCGATTTGGTGGCGGCGGCGGAAAGAGGCTTGTGCGCGTCCTGCAACATGCGATGCGCGGTGTCGACCATATTCTCCTCGCCAGTCCAAGGCTTACCCTGAGCAATCGCACGGGTAGAGGCATCGGCGTACTGTGGGATCTTGGTCGCAATAGCAATCTCGCGCTGGTACTTGTACTCGTAGTGCTTTTGGGCGCCTGCGGCAAGGTCAAACGAGATATCCGGCGTTGTTGTCGAGGGTGGAAAGTAGGGTTTTCCGGCCTTGGGGTCGTCTTTAAACGGTCGGCTCTCCTCGGCCAGCTGTGCCAGCCGGCGTAGCATATAACCAGTGTCTTCGTCATCATTGCTGTCATTGCTGGTAGGCTGAGTCTGGCGGGTGCCCGCGGGCACCGCCTTTGCGCTCGTGGATTGGCAGCGCCGGCAACCAGAAACTAGCCGGTAAGGCGTGTGGGCACGTCCTTTCAACATCATTTGGTAATTAGGGTACTTTTAGATGTATGTGTATATATTTCAATCCGGTTGCGTGAACGTGTTGTTGGCGGACTGCTGGGCCCTGATGGATATTCTGGGCTTTATATATGCGTAAATCAGACAGTAAAATTACTGGTGTAGAAATTGCCGACCACAAGAATCACTTCCCAACGGCCGACCTTGCTTGATCTGAATCAGCTCAAAAGGAGCCATCCCACAACCTTTCGTTTCACTAAAGTAGAGATACAATTAAATAGACAATCGGACAAACAAAACTTTTTTATTTTTCATTGATAGGTATTTTTATGGTAATCATGTATTTATTTTCTTTTTCTTTTTTTGGTTATTTTTCATCATTGCTCCTTCTTCCTCTCTTCATCTAGGCTGCTACCTCGACGACCTTGCCACGGCGATGGCGCACATCGTCGGGACTAAAACCACCCTCGTTGGCACCATAGTGGGCCCACTCGGCAGTAGGCGCAATATAATCCATGGGGCCAAAGTCAGCACCACTTTCAAGCAGTTCAAAGAATCGCTTGTAGTCAATGACGGTATGCCACACACCATCGATCTTGAAGCGATTTTGGGCCATCAGGATACAGCAAGAGTGGGCATGCTCGGCAGCAATGCCGTACTCAAGACCACGCTTGGCCAGGGCACGATTAAGGGTCTCGACAAACAGCTTGACCTCCTCGTAGAAGGGCACGTTCTTCATAGTGAGCGAGCTGCCCTTGGAAGTGCCGCAATAGGTGACACCCTTAATTTCAACAAAGCATGGTTCACCCTTTTCAATGAGCTCCGCGTATTCGTCGCAAGCGTCCTCCATGTTGAAGCCGCCGACAAGCGTAAGACGGAAGACCGTGCGCTGCGACTTTTTGGTTTTAAGGATGCTGAGACACTTTTGGAAGCGCTCCCAGTAGTCGCGGTGAAGGGGACGGTCAATGCGATGCAGGTCCTCCTTGTTGGAGGCATCAATCGAGACGTAAAGCTGGGTCACACGGCCCAAGCGTTCAAGCTCGTCCGGGTGCTGGGCGTTGCACACAAGGAAACTGGAAATGTGCTCACCGTGCAAAAGTCCAACAAACTCATTAATATGGGGGTAGAAAATGGGCTCACCTACGAGCGAGAGGGCGCAGTGCTTGACAGTGAATGCCTCAGTGAAACGGTCAGCCACAACACCAGGGACACCTCGCATCTGCTTGATCTTTTTGTAGTGACCCGCCTTGGCACCCTCAAAGATCTTCTCAGGTGGGTCTACCTGCCAACGCCATGTGGTTCCCACGGGGTTGGTACCATGGCGCCAGCAAAAGACGCACTTGTTTGAACACGAAAGACTCGGCGTGGTCTCCATACACAAGTGACTCTTGATTCCATAGAAGGAGAATTTGTAGCACGAGCCACGGCCGCGCAGAGCAGACTTGGTCCAGCGGCAGATCTTGACACCGGAGTGGGAGCCGACAACAGTGTAGCCCTGTTTAGTAAGAGCATTGTAAGTGGGCGAGTCCTTGCCAACCATCTCCTTGGTCTTGACGTTGGTGGACGACAAAGCGCCCTTTCTGGCCTCGGAAGTGGCAGCGATAGAGCCGCCAATGTCCTCAACATCGACGAGCGTTGAGCTCGAGCCACCAGAGCCGTCAGAGTTGTCAGAGGTCTCGTCCTCGGACTCGTCATCCGAATCAACAATGCTCTCGGGCTCCATGACGGGGACAGGATCGCGGAGCGATTCGGAGAGATGCGTGCGCCAAGTAAGCAAAGAATCCTCAAGGTCAGTCTTGACGCAGCCAGTACCAAGGGGGAAGACACGGCGGGCGCCGAGCTTGCTCATCCACTTGTCAACCAGCGCAGCCTGGTAGCAGTAGCGGTTCTTTTCGGGCCAGCTCTCGCGATCACCAATGCCAAAGACAGAGAATCCAGCCAGCGCCGCAAGCGGTCGTGAATCAATACGGAAATCATTATAGGTCTCCTTGAGCAGCTCAATAAAGTAATCCAGCGGCGACTCAATTTCGTATGATGGCACCACAATAAGGTAGACGGGCGGGTTTGTTGATTTTTCTGGCGCCACAAAGTAGGGCTCAAGATCATCGACATAGTCAAGGTTAAGCAGCTTCGGCGGGGTAGCCAGCACGGGCGTAAGATCCGCGACAAGCTTCTCAGCCATGCGCTGGGAGGTGCCCGTAAGCGTCGAGTAGAAAACGTAGACGGGCGAGTCGACCGAAGCCACGGGGCCTCCGGGGCCCTGTAGCTGGCGCAGCTTGCGCTCGGCCGCCACTGAGGCCTTGGCCGTAAACTTCTTGGGCATGCGCTTGACGCGCGTCGTAGCCGCTGCCGGCTCGGGCAGCGCTGAGGATGTAGAAATGGAAGTGAAATCAACGGCAAGCGGAACTGCTGCTGCTGCTGCCGACTTCTTTGCTGGCTTGGACTGTGATGGCTGTTTCTTGGTTTCTTCCTTTACAGGCTCGCTCTTGGCCTGCACCTTCTGGGCCTCAATAGGAGCAGCAGCAGGGGCAGCAACAGGAGCAGGATTCGTACCCTTGCGCAGAGTGTACCCTAAAATTAGCACCGCTAAAGCCAGAATAAGGCCACGGTTGGACTTGTAAAGCTCAATGAGAGCGTCAACTAGAGCTATTTTGCATATCCGTTAGTTCAACTGTATATATATATACATATTTGGGGAATAAAACCATTTTTTTTTTCACTGGCAGAGAGGAGGAGGCCCTTTAGTAATAGTGGTATCTGTTGGCTCTACTTACTCATGATTTTCTGTTGTTGGTGCTGGATATAATAATGCAATCAGAGATATAGGGTATCTGTGCAAAATGTAGAATTGTGAACAGGGCCTTTCAAGTCTCGAGAAGGGCTTGTAAGTGTTTGATTTGAAAAAAAAAAAAAAAAAATTTTTTTTTTGCAAAAGTCGGTGGGTTTAAGTCCTTTGGGTTTTCTCTCTTTTTTTCGTAATGCGAAATAGAGTTGAGGTTAGTGGTTGGGTTTTTGCCGTTCAAAGGGTTAGGGCAATGGTTCAGCAATTGATAAAGCTGAAAATGAGGACCTGATGGGTTTTTTTATTTACTTCATAATTATACAATTTTACATATATTTTCAAAATATAGTATCACGTCCTCTCGAATTGAACACATCCTTTAATCATCAGAATCGTCTTTAATAATCTTGGGCTCACGGATCATACAGTGTAATGGCACAGAAGCCTTTGCGCGATCCAGCGTGATGGTAACCTTCTCCTCAAACCCGTAGCGCTCGTATATTGGCAGGTTCTGCGCGGTCGACGATTCCAGGTAACATGCCTGGCCATTGCGATCGGCAATATCAGTCACGTACTCAACGAGCTTGCGTGAGTAGCCCTTGCCGCGCGCGGAGGGCACAGTGCCAATGTAGACGAGGTACCAACTGTTGTTGTCGCGGTCACCCATAACATCGGCCTTGGCATCATGTAATTTGGGAAGGAACTCTTTAAAATAACGCTGTTTACTCTCGGGGCCAAGCTGGTAGTAAAGGCGCCACATACCCGAGCGGAATATCGTGCCCCAGTCATCCATATTCTGGTTGGGTGGCATCCAGCAGGCAAGGCCCTGGAAATCGTCAATTTCAAGGACGAGACCACGCAGGAGATGTGCGTAGATAATGTATTCAAAGATCTTGAGATCAATCGCGCGGGCTTGCTCAGCAGTATTGCCGTCGCAGTTAGATAGGTATTGGGCAACAGGGTCGGCCTCGAAGGCCTCAGCCAGAGCCTGGGTGGCGCGCCGCCATTCGTGGAGCTCTACCTTTCGGACAGTGGGGGGTGCAGCAGTCATGGTTAATGTCTAAAGCAAATGCAAATGCAAAAACAAAATACAAGTGGTAGGGTCTGTGTGGGTAAATGTCTTCTTTGAAGAGAGATGGAGAGTGATGCAGTTGGTGATGTGCGATAACGATACAAGAATGGTAAAATGCGGAGAAGGGAAAAGGGCGGACTATTTATATTTGGGGGCCCTGGTGATGATTTTGCTCTCGTTGGTTTGCCTCGATCTGGGTTTTTTTGGTTTCTTTTTTTTTTGGATTGAGACTCTTGACGTAAGTTTTACTCCTCGAGGCCGGAGCCGTCGGGACCACTGAGCAGCCTGCCAATGGTGTACGGTTGCCATAAAAGTCCCAAAACAGCATGTCAACGCTTATCGTATAACACCTCATAGGCAGAGACTTGCTGGTAAAGCACCATTTATTGTTTCATAGTTGGCTTTAATGAATACGGAAACCGGCTTGCTACTCTCTTTTTGCCATGCTCACACTGCCACTGACAAAGGAACCAAGCAGGGCTAACCGAGCCTCCCCTCTCCTCGCTGCCCTTGACATCGTGACGCCGAGGGTTTCTTTTTTATTTATTTTTATTTTTTTAAATTTACATTGGAGGCTTGCCTGCCTCTTCCCAGTTAGGCAGGTAGAGCCCCCACGGAACACACCCTGGCCCCTGAGCACGGTTTTGCAACGGAGCCTATAAATGGTCCGCCCGGGTTGAAAGTCGTATCAATGTTGGTCTTGTTCTATTCCTCGGCTCACTTACAATAAAGTAGTACCAATATGGGCCAGTTAGCATCGACGATACACTTGTGGTGAGACTTTGAAATCCGCTACCCACTCTCAGTTGCGGTATAATCAAACACTAAGCGCTTATCTGCAAAAGCTACCAAAAGGGCGGTAACCACTCGATGCCCTAAGGGATTTTTTTTTTATCAAAAAATAATAATCGAGAGTTTTTACTGATTATGTAGGGATCTATGATTAAAACATGATAACAATCGCAATAAATAAAAGATGTAGTAGGCACTCGAAGATGAGCAATCCCTGATATGACTAAATTACGTGAAGTAGATTTAGAAGAAGAAGATAGCGCTGTCTTTACGAGGCTATAGTAGACCTGGTTTTGTGATGAAATCTGTTTTTATTCTTACTTGTGTAAATGCACCAAATAATATCGAATATACAATTACCTACTTGCCCTTATTCCCGGCACATAATCTAGCACCAGAGCGAGATCGGAGTTGCCCAATGTCTCCCTCGTATTGGCCCGTGTCAAGCGTTATGCAGCTGTGCCTATATCGATTGTTGGCAGTTACTTCCGCAGTCTTCTCCCATGCAGACTGTACGGGGGTTTGCTCCCCCAGCCCGAGTCAACTGGCTGGGTTACCTGTTGGTCGTTTTTATGCCAGTTGGTATTGTTTTACTCAACGTTGTTCCTGCGGGGTGTGTCCAGGTCAGACATTGCCAACCCCTCCCATCACGTTGATTTTGTAGCTTCGGATTAAACTACCCCCGAAACCTCTTTGGGTTAAACATGATTGCCTGGCGACTGCCCTGGGGCGACTGTGGCTGAACCTGAGACCAGCCTGGAAGAGCGGTTAAAAAAACCAAAAACCAAAAATCAAAACTGACGTCAAGGTGCTCATCATGCAGTATTATGAGATTTAGTCAACCGAATACTTTTGCTTTTACCATAAAAATAGCCCTGTATTCGGCGGTATCGAACGCCTTAGCTTACACTACGAGCTTTTATCGCTACCTTGCCAAATATTTTGAATTTCATATTGTTGTTGTTGTTGTTTTTTGTACGTGTTTATATAATCTTGTTTATATAGTTTTGTTTCGATATTAGGACAACCAACTGATTTCCCCCAGACTTTCTGACCGTTAAAACTTTCGTTAAAATGGCATGATAAGACTTTGATTTTAGGCCAAAAACTGACCTTTGCATTGTTCACGTGGGGATCTGTTTGTTTGGAGATAAACTCAAACTAAAATAATAATAACATGTCAGCAATTAGTCATTATTACATATAATTATAACTAATCATTACATATGATCATAACTAATCATTACTAACTGCTGATACTCTATTGCTCTGGAAACGTGTGTTTGTTTACATTTTCCCAGTTTGGATCTTCCCAAACGAGGCCTAGAATCATTTTGTTTTTATTTTCTTGTTGTCCCGAACCGACAGAAGTAACGATGACAACGACGTGAACATTGACGGCCCCAAACTCAACGACGTTTTCACTCTCAAAAGTTTTTTCTTTTTTACTCTAAATCACCTTGATCTCTCTTGCGAATTGAAAGCATCGAACGCACCTCTGTTGTTGTCTCAAAGTATAATAGAAATGTCTGTTCTCACGATTGAAAGCGATCTGTCACGAGTCTCTATAAATGAGGGCCTTACCAAGCAAAAATTGAGGGTATGTATGCTCGATTTATCTCCCCCACAGGCCCACTAACACTTCTCCTTCATTACAGCCCACAACAAAGAACCCAAACACTGCTGCCAGCATGCGGCAACATCAACAACAACAACAACAGCATCCGCAGCTGCTTAAAATGGCTCTGCACAGCCAGGCCGCCGCGCCGCAGCAGTCATCAAGCGCTGCTCGGCAACCGACCATCGTGACGCTCAACGCCAACCAGTGGCGACCATCGCAGATGCATGGCGGTAACGGCAGCGCTGCCACGGGCTCGCCCAACAAGCGCATCCCGTCGTCAGCCGCCGCCGCCGCGCGCAGTAATACCAGCCGCGGCTCGATCGATCCGTCGTCAGTGCGCCGGTCCAACCCGCTGCTCGGGATCAAAATTGCCGGTGCCGGCGGCCCTGGCCCCGCGCGTGTCTTTAGCCTTGACGACTTTGAGATTGGCAAGAAGCTTGGCAAGGGCAAGTTTGGCCGGGTTTACTGCGTGCGTGATCGCAAAACTGGCTACATTTGTGCGCTCAAGGTTATGGATAAAAAGGAGCTTATAGAGTATAAAGTTGAAAAGCAGTTCCGCCGCGAGGTTGAGATCCAGTCCAACCTGCGGCATCCTAATATCTCACGTTTATATGGCCACTTCCACGATGAAAGGAAGGTTTATTTATTGATTGAATACGTGGCGCAGGGCGAGCTCTTCAAAGTGCTACGGCGTAAGGGCAAGTTTAACGACGTGCGGGCGTCCAAGTACATTGCCCAGATGGCCGATGCCCTAAGCTACTTGCACAAAAAGCATATTATCCACCGCGATATCAAGCCTGAAAATATTCTCCTGGGACTGGACGGGAACATCAAGATCTCAGATTTTGGCTGGAGTGTGCACGCACCGAGTTCACGGCGCACGACCATGTGCGGTACTCTTGACTACCTCCCACCGGAGATGGTCGAGGCCAAGGAGCACGACTACCGCGTTGACATTTGGTCACTAGGAATCCTTACCTACGAGTTCCTTGTGGGCAACCCGCCCTTTGAGGAGCAGGGCCACACGGCCACATACCGCCGTATTTCTAAAGTTGATTTGCGGATCCCCTCGTTTGTGTCGCCCGAGGCAGCTGATATCATCAAGCGGTTTTTACAGCATTCGCCCGAAAAACGGTTCCCGCTTGAACAGGTTGTCAATCACCCTTGGATCACCAAGAACCGGCCATACTGGAACTCGGCGGCACATCTGGGTTAGTGACGGTTGTTCCATTATGACCATTATTTTATTACCAATTTTTATTATTATTATCTATTGCTCTTTGTTTGTTTGGTTGTTTGTTTCATTATTATTATTATTATCAAAAATCTTTTTATTGTGTTCTGGTATAGTTATAATTATCTTTTTTTTTTCAAGTTGCCGTTTTTTGTTCACAAGTATACAACACTGGGTGCACTGGTAGAAAAAGTGTAAGCAGGGAGACTGTTGCTAATTACTACTTCAACTCTATCCCAAAACCCAGATCATCAGAAGTTTTCCATCCTACCCACAAAACAATTTTTTTTTTTTTGGGCGAACGAATCCTGTCATTCCCCCCACGTTCTAGCATGGCGCCCCCAAATAGCACACACACGCCATCGGCAACGACAACAATGCACGCACGACGCCCGACTACCAAGAGGAAAAAGAAACAGAAGCGACGCCTCGTCCGCCGCGAGTCACTCTGGGCGCGGCTACGTGGGCTCCCGGGCGACCTGGCACTAGCCGCAAGCGAACAAATCGAAACAATTGAATGGTCCGAGCTCCGCTGGTCCGTGCTGGTTCCGGCGGGAGTTGCGGCCAACGTCATTTTGGTTCTTTGCCGCGTGGCCGTCGACCGTGCGCGCGCTCGTGGCCTTGACCTCGCGGCAGCGACGGGCACTGGGGCGGCTGGAGGTGGCGCGCGGGTGATTTCAATTCTTTGCGGCCCCGCGGTGCTGCTGGCACGCCTAGCCGCGTGGGTTTGGACACAGTTCATTGGCCGCACGACGCTGGAGCAGAATGGACTTTATAATGGCGCCATTGACGGCGACGACGACATCTTTGCTGCCGCCCCGTCCGCTGCGAACCAACCCCCTGGCGGGACGAAGGTGCTGCTATTCTACGTGCTGCCGCTGGTGGTGGGGTGGCTGCTTGTGCTGGCAAGTGTTTGGAATGCCGTGAGCTGTTTGTTCTTGCGCCGCCGCAAGTATTATCTGGCTGAGCGCCCGTTGGACCATAGTATCGACTCGGCCTCGGCGCAGATTGAGCCCATGCTCATGGTGCCCCTCCCCGCTGAGGCGGATAATAACAATGACGATGATAGTGATGACACTACGTCAGGGAAGGGCCTGCTGGCACGGCTATTTTCGTGGTGGCAGCCGCAACAGAAGCTTGCGCCCTCGGTCGCGGACCTTGACAGCGGCCGCCAACAGCTGGTCTGGACTCTTGATACCTGGAACCCTTCAGTTGTAAACTTGCACCTGCTCGCCCTTTTCTCTCCGCTCAATGTGCTGCTGTTATGGTTTGGCCCCCTGGGCGTGTTTAACGTGGTTATTGTGACGCCGCTGCTGACGCTGTTTTTGGCCTACTTGATTCTTGCCAAGTTTTCTAATAAACTTACCGATTTGTCGGTGCTGCACGCCGAGGTACTGCGGGAGTATGAGGTGAGCGTGGTGCGGCCGCTGAGCTCCGTGGCGCGCCGCGATGCGGCGGTGGGATCTGATGGCAGCGTGAGCTTCTACGCGCCCTCGCTCAACCACCAGTTTCGCCCGCGCCATCAGACCCATAGCACCACCGGGGCAGCAGAGCCGCTGCAGCCGCCGCGCGAGGTGCTTGGTGCCCCGGTTTTCCCCTCGACCCTTGCGGCCGCCAACGCTGTGCGTAAGCGCGAGTCCCTGCCTCCGTTCAAACTTACGTATAACCCCGCGGGGTATTACACCGGCTCGCCCAAACATCCCGAGCCTGTCACCAGCCATTACACCCATGGTGCTGGCCATGGTGTTGGCGATGACCCCTCTTATGACAGCTCTCCGCGCCGGGAGCCGGGGTCATTTGCGACCTACACGGGGCCGAAAGAAGCAGGCCTGTTCCGGCGTCTTCACCGCTAACGTTTCTCCTGGTCTTTAACTCTTCCCTCTGGAAAACCCCTATGTTAGAAAAAAAAAAAAAAAAAAAAAAAAAAAAAATTATTTTTTTAACAAATTGACCAAAAAAAATGGAAAAAAACAGAAAGGTTTTATCCAAAATGGAATTCACAAAATAAAAAAAAAAAAAGTGAAAAAATTGGGGGAGAAAAAAGAAAATAATAAAAGCGCGTTTCGAAGGGAGAAGGAACTGGGAGCCAATGCTCCTCGCGTCGACGCGTTTGGTGTTTACATTGATTTATTTCTTTTGTATTGTTAAAAGCGTGTTTTGGGAAATAGTAATCTTTTGACGTCGCGACGTGTTGTGAACGCGTACGCGTTGACTAAAAAGAAAAAAAGTTGGAAATGTCTGGTATAAACATGCTTACCAATAAGCTAGCCCTAGCTTAGGGCTTTGTTGTGACTGTTTTTCCACATCACACAGAATAAAAGCTGAGTTTGAACAAAACTAAAAGTTTCAGTGGTGGTGGGCAAGGGTTATCAGGCGGAAGCCTGCATATGATTTACCAGCTTTCCATAGTATATCTCAGCACTAACAGATTTTTTTTACATACTAACTTGGCCCTAGCCCTGACAAATTTTCGGGCTAGCAAGAAAGAGAGCAGGCATTGGCCTGTGGTATGCGCGGTTGTGAGCACTGGGAGGTGTATCATTTTTTTTCTTTTAATTTTTTCCCCCCTCCTTCCATATACACGAAGCTTTAACGTATCAAAGTTCTTTTGTATTTAATAACAACATATCATCATGACTAGTAAGTGAATGACTCTATAGGCGATGTGACTGGACAGAAGGGAGATTTTTTTTTTCGGACAAGATGAAACGACACTATACGACTGTATCAAAAAGCAACAATGCTGTGCGACTATAGGTGTTTGCTCGAGACAACTAAACATATATGTGAGGGTGATGGGCAGCACAACCGAGATATCATGACATCTTTAAGGCTAAGACGTCTGTCGACTGCTGCGGCAAGTGAGATAGCATGACTCCATGCTATCATGGAACCAGTTGGGATGCATAGGTCTTGATCCTGGTGATGTCAAGTGCAGTTTAATGGAAATCCTTTTCTCTTTTTTTTCAGTCATTCTTTGATTCCACCAGTCTGATTCAACACATCCAACGAAATAATATTGCATGGTATTTTCAAAGCTATTGCCAGCGCTGATGTTTTAGAGAATGTTATCAACGACACTTTGAAATACCTCATCTGTTTTGTCTGAGTGATCTCCCTTGTGTGTGGTCCGCCCAACTACCACTATTGCTCTGGTTCCGTATTAACAGTTTTTTTTTTCTTTTCTACAGAGGGTACCTCCAGTTTCGGTAAGCGTCACAACAAGTCTCATACTCTCTGCAAGAGATGTGGACGTCGTTCTTTCCACATTCAAAAGCACACCTGTGCTTCCTGTGGCTACCCTGCCGCTAAGACCCGTTCTTGTAAGTAATTTTTTTTTTCTTTTGTTGTGACAAGTTGGTCAAGTCTCAAATTCTAACTCTCATTTTTTATTTTAGACAACTGGGGTGAGAAGGCCAAGAGAAGACACACCACTGGTACCGGTCGTCTCAGATACCTTAAGACCGTCACCAAGAAGTTCAAGAGTGTTGCCTAAACAACATGTATTTTGGTTTTAGAAGATTAACGTAAATAATACAAGAGCTTTTGATATACAGGGCAGTGCTTGAGATAGTGATATCTACTGCTATCCCGATGGCAAAAAAAAACAAAAACAAAGATAACTAAGCATGGAGGTAGTGATGATGATTAATGTGTGTGTGTGTGTGTAATCCTGTTGTTGTATCTGGGCTAGGGTTTTGTTCTAGCGAGAAACCTGTAGAATTTCATAGAACATTAAAGAACATTTGGCTTTGAAACCATAATCTCAGGCCCTGTTCCGACACCCCTAATACTTACTAGTAATCGAGTAATCAAGGGCAAAACGTTGACAAATAAAAAAATAAATAAAATTAAAATAAAAAATTTTATGTCGGCAGTTCCAGAAAATTCTGACTGAAATCGACAAAAACGATCAAATTTCCTCTTCTTCCTTCTCCCTTCCTCTCCCCCTTCCCTCTGTTATCACCGTTTGCAATATAAAAAAAGAGCCGGAACTGCGACTCGTACGCCTATTTATTTATTTTCGTCTACAGTTAATATTGCATTTGTTTTTTTTTTTTTCAAGTTTACGATATTTCATTTCTTATTTGTTACGCCCTCATTATCTACTCATCATTTTAATAAATTCACATCATGGTCAAGGAAACTAAGTTATATGATATTTTGGGTAAGTTATCTTAATTGCTATAGCTCTATATCTCCAATAATTCGTGCTTTCTGATTGCTAACTGTTTTTTTTTTTTTTTAGGTGTTTCTCCCAGTGCCACTGACGCTCAGATCAAGAAGGCCTACAGACTCGGTGCCCTCAAGTACCATCCCGATAAGAACCCTGGCAACCACGAAGCCTCTGAAAAGTTCAAGGAAATCTCCAGTGCATACGAAGTCCTTTCTGACTCTCAAAAGCGTGATATTTACGATCAATACGGTACTGAAGGATTAAACGGTGGCCCCGGTGGTATGGGAGGCGACCCCAACGATATCTTCTCCCACTTCTTTGGCGGTGGCATGGGCGGCATGTTTGGTGGCGGCCAGCCCAGCGGCCCCAAGCGCTCTCGTGATATTGTTCACGCTCTGAAAGCCACTCTTAAGGATCTTTACGTCGGTAAGGTTTCCAAGCTTGCCCTGACCAGAACCGTTCTCTGTAGCGAGTGCAAGGGTAAAGGTGGCAAGGAAGATGCTGTCAAGACCTGTGGTGGCTGTAAGGGTCAGGGTGTCAAGTTTGTCACTAGACAGATGGGCCCCATGCTTCAGAGATTCCAAACCGTTTGTAACGAATGTAACGGTGAGGGTACTATCATCGACGCCAAGAACAGATGTAAGACCTGCAAGGGTAAGAAGACCTACGAGGAGCGCAAGATCCTCGAAGTCCACATTGACAAGGGTATGGCCAACGGCCAGAAGATTACATTTGCCGGTGAGGGTGACCAGGGTCCTGGTATCACTCCTGGCGATGTTGTCTTTGTTGTTGACGAGCAGCCCCATGAGCATTTCAGACGCAAGGGCGATGACTTATACTACACTGCTAAGATTGATCTGTTGACCGCTCTTGCTGGTGGTAAGTTCACCATCACTCACGTCGACGGCGAGATCCTGATTGTCGAGATCATCCCCGGTGAGGTTATTAAGCACGGTGCCGTTAAGGTCATTAACGGTAAGGGTATGCCCACTTTCAGACACCACAACTACGGTAACATGTACGTTGAGTTTGATGTTGAGTTCCCCGCTGCTGAGACCTTTGCTACTCCCGAGAACCTCAAGAAGCTGGAGGAGATTCTGCCTCCTAGACCTGAGGTCAACATCCCTGCTGGCGCTGTCACTGATGAGGTTGTCCTCGCTGACGTTGATCAGAGCAAGTTTAACGCTGGCAGATCTGGTGGTCAGAATTACGATGAAGACATGATGGATGAAGATGAACAGGGTGGTGAGCGTGTGCAGTGCGCTTCTCAGTAAAGAGAGTGTTATTAGAGAGAGGTAAATGGAGAAAAAAAAATCTCAATAATATATATTGAAGGAACAAAAAAAAAAATTCCAAAATGTGCAATAGATTTTTATTATTCAATTTTAATACTTTTTACGAGACACGATGTAGATAATATTTGACAAAATAGATTTGCATGTTGATGGTTAATTTTTGAACCGAGGGACGAAGACAAATTCACGATATGCATGATACAAATCGGGATCTATAATAATAATGATAGTAAGTTAATAATAATTCAAGTATTTTTTTTTATTTTTTTTTTATTCAAGTGTGATGTTGTATCTTTGGTTCATTAGTGTTTTTTTGTGATTACAACTTTTCAAGGGTTTTTTGCTTACTTGCTTTTTGTGTTGTCCTTTTTTATTTGTTTTTGTTAAAGAAAATAATCTCAGATAATAGACAATGCTGTGAGAAACAGATTATGACATAGGGTTGTTGATTTACGTTCTTACTAGCCCGAGATCTTTTTTTTTTTTTTTTTTTTTTTTTTTTTTTTTTTGTTTTTTTTTTTTTTTTTTTTTTTTTTTTTTTTTTTT
>Ga0160505_100792_pt1 | contig 16226 bp, 9 predicted proteins | sample DIDeMG_FD_108225 | JGI IMG/M metagenome (GOLD analysis project Ga0160505, IMG submission 108225) | Enriched chicken feces microbial communities from UW Madison campus, WI, USA - DID2874_E49_Stillage MG | ecosystem: Host-associated > Birds > Digestive system > Large intestine > Fecal ... | reverse complement strand
ATCAAAAGCCTTTTTTACCCCTATTACCACCACCCCAACCCCCCCCCCCTCCTACCGGCTCCTTTTTAAAACAGACCTTTGGTGGTGTAAACCAATTCCGTTTTTAATTTTTTTTTTTTTTTTTTTTTGGAACCATAAAGTACCTAAAGGAAAAGGCCAAAAAAATAAAAATAAAGTAAACTTAGTCACGAAAGTAAATGCTAGAATGTGTTCAGCTCCGAAAACAAGTGACCACCAACTTTTTTAAAATTAAACTAATGATAGGCCAGCACTACATCACCATTAAGGCTTTCTGGGATAAAAATAACATTTACAAATTATCAAAAAGGAAGCAAAACCAAATCCATTCAGGCAGAAAAACCAATTAAATTAAAACCATTGCAAAAAAAAGGATACATAAACACAACTCATACAGAAAAAATAAATAAAAAAACAAAAATCAAAAGAGCTTAGATACGCTCACCACGCAGACGTCTGGCAAGAGCAATATCCTTCTTCTGGATGGTGACACGCTTGGCGTGGATAGCACACAAGTTGGTGTCCTCAAAGAGGGAGACAAGGTAAGCCTCAACGGACTCCTGGAGAGCACCGATGGCAGAGGACTGGAATCTAAGATCAGTCTTAAAGTCCTGGGCAATCTCTCTAACCAGTCTCTGGAAGGGAAGACGTCTGATCAAAAGCTCAGTAGACTTCTGGTATCTTCTAATCTCACGGAGAGCGACGGTACCAGGCTTATATCTGTGGGGCTTCTTGACACCACCGGTCGAGCCAGCGGGGGCAGACTTTCTGGCAGCCTTGGAGGCGAGTTGCTTTCTGGGTGCCTTACCACCGGTGGAGTTTCTAGCAGCTTGCTTAGTTCTGGCCATTGTTATATATGTGTATTGGGGTTGGGATAATGATAATAAAGTAAGATAGAAGAGGGAAAAAAAAGGGAAAAAGAGAAGAAAAAGGGAAAGGTCAGGAAAACGGGGGGAAATGAGGAGATTTAAATAATTTTTTTCTTTGAGAAAGTTGTAAAGACGGTTTGGTGGCGAAATGGGCATTGTCTCGTGTTGGCGCCGCTTTGGACGCGCAATGTCCGGCCCTGACGACAACAAGGGATGCGCAGCGACGGATGCGTGGTGCTGATGGGTCGGACTGGGAGTTACGCACTGCAATGTGTGAATTTCAGAACGATTGTGCTTTTTGTATGGATAGGATGGTTGTGTTGGGCATTAAATGGTTATGATTGGCTAGTTTCCTAACAGACATGAGTCCGACAACATCAAAAATCAAGAAAAATGTCGAATTTTTACTATGTGAAGCCCGACTTCTGCGGGAACAATGTAGTCTGCACGTATATCAGGGGCTGGGATACGTCGTTCCCTGATATACCACCTTAGTGAGTAAATGTAGGAATAGGGAAAAGTTTAAAAAAGCCATGAGAAAACTAAAAAACAAATGTTCTGCATTGGTTTCCTATCATATTCTAACAGTTTTAAGATTTGTTTTACACAACAAAAGGACCAAATTTCAGGCTTTGGGTTGACATTGCCCATACAAAACCAAAAAGTTCAGGAATATTTTTGGTTTCGGCCCCTTCAAAATTGGCCTCAACTTTGGCTGTGAAGCCAAGTCTAACACACAAAAACAAAGCACTTATAATCAATAAACAGCAGTTTTACCAATCCTTACCCACAGTAATTATCAGTCCTTCTCATTTCATGTCATTGACCGCAACGCTATCGCCACCAATCCACCAACAAAAAAAAAACTATTTAATCACCCGCATTCCCCCCGTTCAGTGTCTTTTTTTATTTCTCCTTTTTTTCTTTTTTTCTCTTTCTTCATCCTAGTTTCTCCGTGAACTATTCATCTACTTTTCTCTCTCTCAACTCAACTCAATACAATAAACAATGTCTGGCCGTGGTAAAGGTGGTAAAGGTTTGGGCAAGGGCGGTGCCAAGCGTCACAGAAAGATTCTTCGTGATAACATCCAGGGTATTACCAAGCCCGCTATCCGTCGTCTCGCTAGAAGAGGTGGTGTCAAGCGTATTTCCGGTCTCATCTACGAGGAGACCCGTGGTGTCCTGAAGGCTTTCCTTGAGTCTGTCATCCGCGACGCTGTCACCTACACTGAGCACGCCAAGAGAAAGACCGTCACCTCCCTCGACGTCGTCTACGCTCTCAAGAGACAGGGCCGCACCCTCTACGGTTTCGGTGGTTAAACAACCCCGAGCCTTCCAACGTGGTTCCTTCTTCTTTTATTTATATTATCTTTTGTTACGGGCTTTTTCATGTGTGTTTTTTAATGTTTGTACTTTATACTGTTAATGCGAATTTTTCAACTGTTTGACTGATTTTATTTGTTTTGTTTTAATTTCCCTGTAAATGCATATCCATTGGCTGGAAAATGGCGATGAGGCAAGCTAAGTGGTGTGGCAATTAACCTAACCTCAAAGCTATTTGGTTCTTTCTTTTTCCTTCCTTTAGTTTAAGCTTTGCCCTGGATGCGCGTATTGCTTAAAACTGAGTTTCTGACATGTCGTAAGCAGTGTCTCCTGTCAGAAAAAAAAATTAAAGAATTCGTAGAAGGGCTAGACCCAATTGAGAAAATTAGTATTAAATACCAAATCCAATGTTTTAATTGTCTTTTCTGAAAACCTTAATTTATTTTGAGATAACACTTACAATATAAATATACAAAGGTCTAATACCTATATTCTATTTCTCATACCTTTTTACAAAAGAACAGATCATACAAATTCCACTCCTCTTTCCAGTAACTCCGTATAAACCAGCCCTTATCACGTTCGCTTAAATTCACATACTGTCTTTTCTTCTCTCCCCATAACGGTCGTTTATGTCTCACCGACTTTGCGCAAATCTCTTACACCATGCTGGCTGTAGATCCGATATTTTTTGTCAGAAATGAAATCACTACCATCACCTCCGTCATGCGTAAAAACACGCAATGGGGCAACTCTGGTCTTGCCTTCATTCTCAGTGTACCATCACGCGAGACTACTACTTTGGGGTCGATCGTCAATGACCTTGGGCTCAAGCCCACTGACACATCAATTGAAATTGTAAGTATACTATCGTTCTGATTTTACGAGATTTCAGATTCTCTACCGTCATTTTGAGGTTTTTTATTTTATTTTTTATATCTCAGTTCTACTCCTTGCTTGTATATGTCCTTATTCTAGTATTGACACCACCTATGATCTTCAGGAGGACCAGCTCATTTCTGGGTTCAATACTCTACGGACAGAGCTTTCCAATGCTACGACAATTACTGATGTACCTGCAGATAACATCTTGCGGCCGTTTCTGGCAGTAGTGACAGCCCAGACAACATCAGGCATGATCACCAATATCGCGCTAGTAACCGTGTCCAAATTCATCGCTCATGGAATAATAAACCGCAAATCAACGGGGCTACAACCGGCAATAACAGATCTTGCTGTGGCAATCACACACTGTCGTTTTGAGGTCACTGACCATGCTGAGGATGATGCCATATTGCTGCGGCTGCTTGAGCTTATGGAAGAGGTTGTCTGTGGAATTGGTGCTGACTCGCTCGATGACGAATCAGTTTGTGAAGTCATTGAGACTTGTCTTAGCATGGCTTGTCAGACTCGCAGAAGTGACCTGCTGCGGCAGTCTGCGGAGATGACTATGATCAGACTTACGTGGACAGTTTTTGCGCGGTTGCCGGCCGTCGCAACCGAAGTCGCGGGTAGCACTACCGGTATCAATGGTGTTACAAACGGTGGCGGTAATGACATTGTACTGCAAATGTCTGGCCCTAACCAAGTCAAGGTCTCCGAGGAGTTTGTGCATGTCACAGACGAGTCACTAGCCGCATCGATAGTACTTCCTGACGGCAAATTACCAGAGACCAACGACACTGGCTTAGAAGCCAACCCTGACACAAAAATAGATGATTCTGCTATCCCAATTGGCCCCAAAAAAGCTTTTGAGCCATATGGAATATCTTCCTTGCGGGAGTATTTCCGTGTTTTAATATCTATAGTCGACGCTGCTAACTACCACATTTACACTGATTCCACTCGCATCATGGCACTCCAACTTATTAACATTATTTTTGAAACTGCTGGCCGTGACATCGCTAGCCATAAATCATTACTCGCATTAACCAACAATAATTTACTCAAGCATTTACTTCAACTAATTAGAACAGAAAATCTGGTGCTTCTACAAAAAGCGCTGACCGTAATCGTCACCATTTTTGTTACAATGCAGGAGCATCTCAAGCTCCAACAAGAAGTCTTCATCACTTATCTATTAACTTGCCTTAGTCCAATAGCAGAAATCTCCCGCGAAGAGGGTGTTTCTAACATTTTCTATGATGGTGTGCCGAGCATTCCCAAAACCGTCCTTGCTGCATCGTCCAAGGTCCCTGCTCCCACTAATGTGCCTAAACCCAGAAAGCTCAGATCTTCACCATCTATTGTGGATTTTACAACAGCAGACACAAATAGCGCTCCGATACCTAGGTTTGTGACCGCGCGCAGCCCCGATTCGCGCGAGATGTTTGTTGAGACGCTGACAACGCTGGCCCGCCAGCCCTCGTTCTTTGCTGATCTTTACCTAAACTATGATTGTGACCCAGACCGCTCAGATCTGTGTGAAGATCTTGTGGGGTTTTTCTGCCGCAATGCGTATCCTGATTCAAAAACGTGGTCAACACCTACGGTGCCACTCTTGTGTCTTGATGCTATCCTTGGTTACCTTGAGTCTACCGTGTCCCGTCTTTTTTGTAAAGACCAAGATGGTACTAAGCTGGCAGAAACTGCTCGGAAACTACGTGCCCGCAAAAAGCTTGTTATCGAAGCATCAGAAAAGTTCAACAAAGCGCCACTTGAAGGCCTGGAATTCCTGGTTGAAAATAAACTTATCGCGGCCGATACTGTTAAGGAGAAAGTAAAGTTTTTGCATTCATCTGGCGGCCGTCTCGACAAGAAACTGTTGGGCGAGTTTCTGGCAAAACCTTCCAATAAAAACTATCTTGATCACTTTATTGAGTCGTTTGATTTTTCAAACACCTCAATAGATGAGGGCCTGCGCGACCTGTTCACCTCTTTCCGGCTACCAGGTGAGTCACAACAGATTGAACGCATCATTGAAAAGTTTGCTGAGCAATACATTGCTGGCAGTGGTAATGTAAAGGAGGTCTTTGACAAGGATGCAGCATTTGTACTGAGTTATGCTGTTATCATGCTTAACACAGACTTGCACAACCCGCAAAACAAGCGACAAATGACAATTGAAGAGTTTAGACGCAATCTACGTGCCGTCAATAATGGTGAAGATTTTGATCAGAAATACTTGAACAAAATCTATTCGTCAATAAAGGAACGTGAAATCATCATGCCCGAGGAGCACAATAATGAGGAGTCCTTTGAGCACACCTGGAAAGCCATGATCAACAAATCTCAAAAGAAGTTGACACAAAATTTCACTAAATGTGAGAGCAATGCTTATGATAAGGACATGTTTGAATTGACATGGAAGCCCGCTGTAACTACGCTGGCGTACATTTTCGCGACCGCTAGCGAGGATGCCGTGTTTGCGCGCGTTATCACTGGCATTGACCAAGCAGCCACTCTCGCTTTGCAATATGATACTCCGGGTGTTCACGATCACATTGTTTCTGCACTTTGTAAGATCTCAACCCTTTCATTTGGCGATCTTGCCGTGCCAAATTCAACTGTGCAGGTACAGATTGAAAAGAAAAAGCTTGCAGTTAGCGACCTGTCAATTCAGTTTGGATCTGACTACAAAGCGCAGCTTGCCGCCATGGTGATGTATCGCGTGGCTGGAGACGGAACGCGTTTGCACCGCAGCGCATGGGAAGAAGTGTTAGCTGTGCTAACCAATTTATATCTCTATGCGATGGTTGACATGGAGTTTAGCAAAAGTCAGCAGAAACTTTGCCTGCCGCCGCTGCCCGTCGTGGCGCCTACACATGTTATTCAGCGCTCCAAGTCAAATAAGGAAGTTATAGGATTGTTCTCAACACTTTCATCATACCTCACTGGTTACCACGACTCTGCTGCGCAAGAGCCAACTGAAGAAGAAATCGATGCAACATTAGGCGCAATGGACTGCTTGGGAATGTGTAAAATAGAGGACTTTTTGCGGAAAATGCTTGAGTTGCCTGAGATCTCCAAGTTAGAGATTTTAGACGTGATAGAATCAGAGTTGAAGACGCTTATTGGAGAAAAAGAACACGAGGAGCGTGACGATTTCTATGAGGCGGCCCTTTTTTTGCTGGAAATTGGAACACTGTTTTCGATTGAGACGGCATCTGAAAATATCACGCGGCGGATGGTTGATTTGTTTCGGGAGTGCTTCAAAGTTTGGGGTGAGGTTAATGAGTTTTTCCTGTCGCGTGCTCTGGTTTACTATGTTGTAACCTTACGACATTCATCAGACGCATTTGCAGCCGACTTGGCGGAGGCTCTCGCGATAATCAGCGCCATTGACCATGAGGTACTAAGCTACAAGATGCCTCGACTCGTGGTCCCGCTTGTTGCACTTGCTGATGAAGGTGCATGGTCCTGGACGCACATTGTCTCAAATTCGCACTTCTGGGATCTCCTTGTTGTTGCTGTTGGACAATCCGAAAGCACAGAAGTTGTTTTTACTTTTATCGAGGAGATTGTGCGTGTTGACACAGAAGTTTCTGCTGAAAATGTGCTTGAAGTTGTGAAAGTTCTCGGAGAGCTTGCAAGCATTGGCTCGCTTGGAGCTCAACTCGAGCAGGATAAAGCAGCAGTCTATGAAAAGTTCAAGGCCAAGTTTGACAAACCTACAGCACAAGCAAAGGGGGACGAAGTCGTGCGCACGATGAAAACAACCGTTGCGCGCTCAGTTCGTGCTCTCGAGATGATTCAAGCGTTGGAATCGCACGCTGCGCTTGGCAGCGACATATGGTACGCTTTTGTGTACCAGCTTTCTCAACAGAGTATCAACCCGTGCCGTGCCATCCGCGACCGTGCGTTTGAGTATTACACGCAACTGCTAAAAATGGGAGTTGCCGGCAAGCTTGCATGGGAGCCGCTGCTCATAAAGGGAGTGTGTCCACTTATGGATGCGCTTGGCCAAGCAGATGTTCTCAAGACTGATCCCAAAGGCATGCCAAAAACGCAAGTTGCTCTTGCACAGCTGCTAGGGGGATTGGTGTTGGACCACAAAGATTCTATTAAGGAAGAGGTCTGGTCAAAGGTCCAAGCGTTTCTCGACACTACCGGTGTGCAGTTTGAGAAAGATGAGATGAAAGAAGCGGTATCAATTGAAAATAACGACAAGGAAATAGAAGCTTAGATATATATAGTTTTTTCATGTAAACACCAGTTCTACAAAACTAGATTAACTTTGCATTCTTTTTTTTCTTTCTTTTTTTTTGATAATTTTGTGAACTTTTCCATTGTTTTGTTCGGAGCCGGAACATTTGGCAAAAGCCGCATGGACCCTTACTAAATAGTCATATCTAAAAATTTTCTAACGCACCATTTCGTGTATCTCCCTTCTCTCTTTTTACCTCCATCATTGTATCAACCAACCCGATCACCACCCACACTATCAATGTCCAGCAACGTTCAACTTAGCTACGAGGCACGCGCAAAGAAGCATAGCAGCGCCACAGCCGCGCGACTGCTCAATCTCATGGCCGCCAAAAAGACCAACCTGTGCGCATCGCTCGACGTGACCACCACGGCCGAGCTGCTTGCCCTGGCCGACAAGCTTGGCCCCTACATTGTCATGGTCAAGACCCACATTGACATCATCTCGGACTTCACCTACGCGGGTACCATTGAGCCGCTGGTGGCCCTGGCGCACAAACACAACTTTATGCTGTTTGAGGACCGCAAGTTTGCGGACATTGGCTCCACCGTCAAGAACCAGTACGCCAGCGGCGTCTACCGCATTGTGCAGTGGGCTGACATCACGAACGCGCACGGTGTCCCAGGCGACGGAATTGTCAAGGGACTCGAGGCCGCTGCCACCGAGTACGTGGCCGAGCACCCCGGTACCGACCGTGGTCTCATCATGCTGGCCGAGCTCTCCAGCAAGGGCTCGCTGGCCACTGGCGAGTACACCCAAAAGACCGTTGAGATTGCTAAAAACAACAAGCAGTTTGTCTTTGGCTTCATTGCGCAGAACCGTATGGATGAGGCCGCGGACGAGGACTTTTTGGTCTTGACCCCCGGCGTGGGTCTTGATGATAAGGGTGATGGTCTTGGCCAGCAGTACCGCCCCGTCGACACGGTGGTCAAGGGCGGCTCCGACGTCATCATTGTTGGCAGAGGCCTTTTTGGTAAGGGTAGAGACCCTGTCGCTGAGGGTAAGCGCTACAGAGATGCTGGCTGGAACGCCTACCTTGAGCGCATCCAAAACTAATTCTGCACCCCTTCTATAAGGCGTTAATAATTCGTTGGACAAAAAGAATAAAGTAAAATTAAATTAGAACTTATACTTGTTTTTTATTATTTTTATTCTTATTTTTTTATTTTTTTATTTTTTTATTTTTTTATTTTTTTATTTTTTTATTTTTTTATTTTTTTATTTTTTTATTTTTTTATTTTTTTATTTTACTTTTTTATGTCTCTATTTATTTGCACAAATTCTAGCTGAATTTATATTTTCTTCATCATATACATTAGTTCCTTGTTATTTCTTCATACATTAGTTTAATTATAAGTTTCCTTTTTATAATTATTATTGGTATTCGGAGGCTTTGCGGGGGGTTTGGGTTGGTTTCTAGTGTTTTTCGTCGTAAGTCATCATTATGCCTAGCTCTCTTGGTTCGTTGTGAGCAGGACTGGTGCTGCGTTTTGCTTTAGCTTTTCACGCATGAGCCGGTTTTCGTGAGTTTTGAGGTGGCGCTGGAGCTGGTCGTGGCGCACAAACCGTTTGGAACAGTTGGGCTCCGGGCAGCCATATTTTTTTTCAACCAAATGTGTCTTCATGTGTTTGGCCAGGTTGGAGGACTCTGAGAACCGCTTGTCGCAGCCCTCAAACTTGCATTTAAGCGGCTTTTCACCCGTATGCGTGCGCATGTGCACACTTACTGCCGTCGAGGCGGCAAACCGCTTACCACAGACCTTGCACGGAAAGGGTTTTTCGCCTGAGTGTACGCGCATGTGCTGCTTAAGGACAACAGCCTCTGAGAATGAGTTATGGCAAACATCGCACGTGAAGGGCTTGTGTTTGGTATGTGTGATTAGATGCCGGTGGATCTTTTGCCGCTGAGAAAACGGCCGTTTGTGCCGGTCGCAGTCCTTCCAGCGGCACACATAATTGTTCTTGCGCAGTCCAATGTGACTCTCAATAACGTGCTGATTCAGCGCTTGAGTTGAGTTAAATGTCTGTTGGCAGAGGGTCGGTAGTGCCGTAGTGGCATCGACACTCTCGTGCTCCCAAAGGCACATGTGAATCTCAACGTCAGGGGATGAGCCAGTGCTAACAGTCTCCGACCGGGTTGTCGAAGCTCGCTTCGGGGCAGGCGGGATGACCATATTTCCCACCATACCCTGTACATGAACCTCACGAACGTGGGTCATAAAAAGGTCCATTTTATCGCAGCTAAAGTTGCAGTTTTTCCATTCGCACTGGAACGAAGCCTGTTGAGGACCCTGCAGGGGTTCCTTCAGAGAATGCTGCTGAGGACCCTGCTGAGGACCCTGCTGGGGACCCTGCTGGGGACCCTCGAGGTGAATATCAATGTTATTCAACTGATTAACTTGCAGGGAACCTTGTTGGGGATTCTTCTGAGGTTGATGCATTGGCTGATGCACATGCTGCGGTTGTGTTGAAAATACTGCCTTATCTATAGACGGCGAAAACAAGCCATTAGAAGAGGTGCTCCAGCTCGGCGTGTTTGTATGCGAGACCGGCGGGGTCTGCTGTTGAATCACAACATTGTGTTCCTTTTTTAGATGCTCAAGTAGATTGTTAAGCTCGGAAAGTTCCTCTGTGCAGTGATCCCAATTGCACGGAATGCCCCTGGAAATCTCCTCAAAGTGTCGCTTTGCACTGTTAGTGCCTCTAGAATCGGCCTCTGGCAACCTTGGTGGCTGTTCATGGAAGCTGGCGTTGTGGTTATCAAGATCGAGGTAACCACCTGGGTTGGCACCGCTGTAGTTATTTGAGATTGCGTCAGGATCGCTGATAGTGTTGCTATTAATACTGGGACCTCCGCTGCTGGTGGCGTCGTTATTTTTTGTATTTTTACTACTATTATCCACTTGGTGGAAACTTTCAGTGTCGGTCCAGTGTGTCGAGTACACTGAGTTTGAGCGCGATGAGAACCCGCTATCACTGCCACTCGAGCTTGGGGCAGAGGGCAAAGCGTGGACCTCAGACTTTATCCGCGGGTTCACCTGCATGAACTTTCGGTAGGCACCAAAATTCGAGGGAGTACAGCACGAAGTCGCGTGGTGGTGATTAACAGGATTTTGATAGTATCGGTTGGGCCGACTGTTGCTCACTCGAGGCTGGGACACAGTGTGAAAGTCGCAGGACGTACTGCCAACGCGGCAGGATGGGGACGCAGATGGCGCTGCTACCGCAGAGGTACCCGCCAAAGACGAGGTTATGGGAAGTGGGCAGTCGCCGCAGGGGAGCATCAGTGGTTGCTGCTGTTGCAGCTGCGATGAAGGCTGTTGGATGCAACATGAATGCTCCGACTCGTGGGCAATAAATGCGGCAGCAGCGGCTACCATGTCCAAGGGCATTTCGTTGGCGCTGAGAGCCGCCACGGGGCAGTCACTGCTGGTGCTATGGCATTCGTCACAGTCAGACTCCATTTCGCAAGACGGTTCGTCGCATGGTAGGTCCGTGCAATGCACTGTGTCAACAGACCCACTGCAGGTCATATCGCCATCATCAAAAAGAAATGGCACATGGCAATGTTCACCAACGACGCCCTGATTCGCTACGGAAGCAAGCGAAGACTCATAGGGCAGATCGGTAATAATCATTTATGCGGATTTGTAGAAAAAAAATTTTTTAGAGCTTAATTTTTATGGTGAATAAGAACATACGACCTACAAAGATAGCAACACTAAATCTGGGTCGAAGATCCGTAGAGGTAGTGGTTATGATGAAAAAGTATAGGTAGTGCTTGGAATCAGAACGAAAGGATTTGTGCAGTGCAAACAAGACAAAACAATAAAAATAAAAAAAATAAGGACCTTGTGGGTCGCAATTCGGAAGGTGAAAAAAATGAATGACAGGGCAAAAGGGTAATGAAAGATAAAACAAAGAGGAGTTGATGATGTCATGCTTATATGTTCATGACAAAGGTATTACAAATTAAATGACATAAAACATGGGAAATAGACTTATAAGATATACATTTTAGAATTAAAACTTTAGAACTAAATTCACATGTCTTACAGATTATCTTGCCCAACTCAAAACTCAACTATGAACACAACACCAATCTCACGATTTATATTCGCGCTGAGAGATGGCACAGGATCAAAAATAAAGTTACAGATTTGTCTTTTCAATGATTTTACGGTGTAGATTTTCAGTTGTATTGCCATAAAGAGGATTTATGAAGGCAAATGCGTTTGTTCAGTGTACAATTTTATATTAATTCATAACGTTTCTTAAAAAAATAGCAAATATTTAAACAACATTGGACTGTAAGACGTATTACAGTAGCTAGTTTTAGTCCTTAAACTAGCTACTGCTAATATTTGAAGATAATGTATAAAGCGTGAATGATACCCGGGAAGTAGCCCAGAATTGTTAACAGAATGTTGATAAAAAAATCAACGTTGCAGCCGCGCTCCAGGAACACTCCAAGCGGAGGCAGGATTATGGCTGTGTGTCACTAAGTTAGTTACGGTGCATATGACAAAAAAGAAGCAGAAAAAGGGGGTTTGTAGCACCTACCTAGAATGATTTTGAAAATGTCAGAACAGGTGAAAGGCATGACAATATGAATCTATTGAGAGAATATAAAGAAACCGTTTGTGATAGAGATAATGTAGATTTAAAAAAAAAAAAAAGTAGAAATAAACGAATTGTTCTGGCATTTATATTTCCAAGTGACAAAAGAAATATTCAGCCTCTTAATTATAAACTGAGACGTCTTGCATTTAAATTTAGACTTCACAGGGTCAAAGATGAGCCGGTTCGTCATAGACCGCAGCCGTCAGGTACTGGACCGTTCTTTTTTATTTTTTTTTATTTTTTTATTTTTTTTAGAATGGCTGAGGTCTCTGTGCAGAATGCATGACCGCCACTGGGTAATGGCAATGAAGTCACAAAAGACTATTAAATCAAGTACTTTTAGACTTTACCAGAATTAGTTATTGAGCGCTTCTCAGTACTTACTGAGATCCTCGGCGTCGTCATCATTTCCAAATTCAAAAACTCTGGGGAACCCATTTTGTAACACAAGACAGACTGGGCTTGGACCTAATGTGGCACATTTTTACCTTTTTTTGTTTTATATCCAGTGAAGGCTCATGTCCTCGGTGGCGGCACTCAGCTGACTTCCTTTCTTTCATAAACTTGCAGCTTTCACTACTGACTTGTTATCGAAATTCTTCCGCCTCATCTATATCATTATTATGGCTCGTTATTTTTAACATTTATTTTTAATTAACTACTATACATATACACAACATATTGGGACACATTCTAACCACAGCCTCTTTAGACAAGATCCTCGTCGAGACGGACAGCTGGGTTGTTCTCGATAAAGTCTAATGAGACCTTGTGACCAAGAAGCTCTCTAATATTACTGACACCATACTTGATCATTGTAGGTCTCTCCAGCGACAGACCCCAGCCGTGAACTCTCATGTCCTTAGGCAAACCCATGGACTCGAGCATTTCGGGTCTGAACATACCAGAGTTACCGATCTCGACCCACTTGCCCAGGCCTCCGTGCCAGCCGAAAATCTCCATACTGGGCTCGGTGTAAGGGTTGTATGCAGCCTTGAATCTCAGCTGGTGGACACCCATCTTAGCAAAGAATCTCTCCATGAAACCAATAAGGTCACCCAGAGTCAGGTTGTAGTCGGCGATAACACCCTCAACCTGGTGGAACTCAGCCAAATGCGTAGCATCAACCGCCTCGTTACGGAAAACACGATCAATACTGAAGTATCGCGCAGGCTTAGGGTCCTTGGCAAGCTTGTGCAACATAGCGGCAGAAATGGCAGTGGTGTGTGTACGCAACACTAGTTTTTGGGACTCTTCAGTCTTCCAGGGGTATCTGTAACCAATAGATCCGTATGCACCTGTCTCGTGAACAGCATGAATATTTTCGAGGTACTTCTTATCTTCAGGCAAGTCGGCCTTGGTGGGGTTTTTCAGGTAGAAAGTGTCCTGCAAGTCACGGGCAGGGTGCTGCTGAGGAACGTAGAGAGCATCAAAGTTCCAGAAACCGGACTCAACGTATTGTGCGGTGGGCATCTCAGTGAAACCCATGGAAAAGAAAATTTGTCTGAACTCTTCTCTGACCTTGTTCAGGGGATGCAAAGCACCAGCCCCTGGAGAGGCACCCTCTGCAGAAAAGTTGTATGGCTTAAACTTAGCAGTCTTCCAAGCTCCAGACTGGATCATTTCAATGGTCACATCGGTCTCAAGCTTCTGGATCTCAAGAGCAAACTCAGGACCTTTGCTGATAGCGAAGGAGAGAAGCTTAGTCTTAGTCACCAGCTTGCGCTTCTTCAGATCAGCAAGCTCCTTAGCATCGGCCAAAGTGCCCTCCTTCTTAATGGCAAGCAGATCCTGAGCCGTAGTGTCGACAGGCTTCTCCTCAACGTTCTTAACAAGCTTGTCTCCGTCCTTGCGAACCCAGCCGTTTTTGAAAGCTCTCTGCTGACCAAGTTTACCGCTGGGTCCCAAAACCTTACCGACTTCAGAAATCTTCAGACCCTCCAGGGACTTGACAACCTCGTCGTAGAGGCGAATTTCGTGTGAACCGTTAGAGACGATATCCTCGGCCTCGGCGGTGAGGGTCCACAGATCCTGCTCTTTGGCCTTGAAGGTAACCATGGATTTGGCCGCGAGCGAAGTGACGGCAGCCTGGACCTGCTCGGTGCTGACGCCGGGAAAAGCGGTCTTGGTGTCCTCGATAGTGCCGTTAGGGGCCTTGTCCAGGGCAGACAAAATCTGGTGAGGGAGATCTGACATTGTATCTATAGGTATCGAGGGTGGTGTCTGTTGTCTGAAGTGTAATGTAAAAAAAAGGAGGGGTGTGATTTGGAAATTTTTTCTGGTGGTGGTAGTGAAAAAATGAGTCTAAAATCGGAAACCTCAAAACTGTAGCCGCTGGACTGACATGTACTGGGACTTTGGAATTGATCCGAGATAATGAAACTTCAATAGCCTTAATAACTCATTAGTTCAAACAATTAACAAGCTTTAAATGCATATTGTAATACTAGAAACCATCTTTTCTTCTTTTAATAACAATAAAATAACTTATGTAGAACCTCCTATCTATTTGTCCTCTTTCAGAACTTTCTCCAAAATCTCGTCCAGAACTTCCATATCGTCTGACGGGATTTGTGTCATCTCGATGCCACCAAAGTAGTCGGCAATCTCCTTCAAGACCTGGAACGATTGCTTATCATGGATCAAAGAAATTGAAACACCAGTGCGGCCAAATCTACCAGTACGACCAATACGATGCAAGTAGGTCGACGGGTCAGCTCTGCCATTTCTCAGAGTGGGCATGTCGAAGTTGATAACAACTGTGACAGAAGAGATATCAATACCACGCGAAAGAACATTGGTGGTAATAAGAACCTTGGAACGACCATGTTTAAAGTCATCAATCAAGCGATCACGGTCCTCCGGCACCAAGTCACCATGCAGAACAGACACTTTGTGGCCCTCCGTGGTCATCTTCTTATACAGGAAGTTAGCCGTGCTCTTTTCTTTGACAAAGATAATAGAGGAGCCAATAGTCAGTGAGTTGTAAATCTCACTAATCATCTTAATCTTGTGCTCCTTACTCTCGCAGTCCATATATAGCTGTTTAATAGCATCGACGTTGAGTTCTGTGTGCTTCAGTCTGATAATATTAGCATTGGGGACAAACTTCTCAGCATACTCGGCAACCTCATCGGGAAAAGTGGCACTGAACAAAACCAGCTGGATATTCCTGGGAAGGAATTTCTTAACACGACTGCACTGGGAGCCGAGACCCTGCTGATCTAGCATGTTATCAGCCTCATCCAGAACACAGACTTTAAGGGCCGACACATCAAACTGCTTTCTGCGAATGAGATCTTGAACAGTGCCAGGAGTACCAACTAGTACTTGTGAAGTGACACGCTCGCCTCTGGGAACAGACTCGGGAACAAGCAAACCAGTAGTAACCTTCGAGTACTTGCCCATTGTCTGGATGACTTCTAGTGTTTGTCTAGCAAGCTCTCTGGAAGGCGATAAACAAAGAGCCTGAGGTGCCTGAATGCTGGGGTCAACTCTAGAAAGCATAGTCAAGGCAAATGCACCAGTCTTACCAGTACCAGACTGACTTTGACCGATCATGTTCTGAGGAGGGTTGTTCAGAAGCAAAGGCAAGGCCTTCTCTTGAATTTTAGAGGGCTTATTGAATTTCATAGCGTATAGACCCTTGAGCAGATCCTCATGAAGTCCAAGCTCCTCAAAAGATTTGACCGAATACAGAGGAGAATTGGGGTCAGCCTGGGCGTCGGCAAGCTTAACCTTAACTTCAAACTTGGTATCAATCAGGGAGGAGGGGTCTTCTTTTTCCTCCTCTTCTTCATTGGGGGTCTCAGTCTTCTCAGTCTTCTCTTCTTCCTTGTCATCACCCTTTTTCTCTTCGAGAGCCTCATCGGGCTTACTATCTTCCTTGACAGCAGCATCAGATGGAGTGGCGTCAGACTTATCGATGTCCAGATTTGAGATCATGTTGGAAAGGTTTCCCTCATCCGCCGGAGTCGAATCCTTAGCAGCTTGCTGCTTCTTTAAAGCTTCCTCAGCTTCAATTTTCAAACCCTCCTCTTCGGTACGAGGATTGAATCTGCTAGCCAAATCTTCCATGACGTGATTGATAATGTTGTATTGTTGTTTGATGATAATGTTGTGTTTTGGTATTTTCTATTGCAAACATTTAGATTTGGAAAAATAAAAAATAAAAAAATAAAATTTTTATTAATATATTTCACATTTTTTTATTATCCCTAATTTTTATTTAATTTTTTAAATTTTTT
>Ga0160505_100790_pt1 | contig 16254 bp, 8 predicted proteins | sample DIDeMG_FD_108225 | JGI IMG/M metagenome (GOLD analysis project Ga0160505, IMG submission 108225) | Enriched chicken feces microbial communities from UW Madison campus, WI, USA - DID2874_E49_Stillage MG | ecosystem: Host-associated > Birds > Digestive system > Large intestine > Fecal ... | reverse complement strand
TGATAGTATTTTTGCTTCATTTTGGGTAATTTTGGTCATTTCTAGAAATCAAGAATCAGCAGCAGCCATTAGCTTTTGTAGGCGGAAGTTCTATTAAATGTTATTAGCTTCTTTTTTTTTTTTTTTGAGTTTTGGTGTTGTTTTTATTTGCTGTTTAATGTTCTTTTGTGTGTTGCTTAAAAAAAAAAAGCAAAAAAAAAAAAAAAAAAAAAAAACTTTTATTTCTACCATAGGTATTTTGTTTCTAAGTTCCGTAATATGTGTAGGACAAGGTCAGCAAGACTAAATCCGCGACATGGACATGTACGAGGGCCGCCTCAGTCACATGGCCTGAGCAAGGCATCAATAACCTCGGACTTGCTTTCAAGCCATGGGTAATTTATCCAATATATGTGCGCGTATATTATAAATTGTGGCAAGCTCTAGCTAACAATAGGCTAGACTGCTACTTTCACTCAAGAAAAAAAAGATTTTACAAGTGGAAATAGAATTGTTGGAACCGACTTGGGAAAATTAGGCAAATAGGGCAAGATCCGAAAGCTTTTTTCTACCAACTTTGGTAAAGCTCCGACAAAATGGAGTTTGGTCACAAGCTTCGTAACTTTTGCAGTTAAAGACTATGGCACAAAGGCAGGAAATTGTATGGTACCTATGGGTCGGTATTTTGATCAGGACTGTCCGTGATTGATTCCACCGCAAACCTTGCAAAACAAAAAAGCTACTATGAAGTTCAATATTACCGAGACTTTTACAAAGCTTATGTGCTTATTAAATGAGAAAGACTTTTAAACTTTTATCTGACATGATGATTTTGGGCTGCTCAATGGAGTTATTGACCGAAATCATCCTAGTAGCAGAGAATAATAGGTATAGATGATCAAATAAACACAAAATTTGGTTTCAATGAATAGGTCATATAACAAAAGTCTTGTGAGATAACAGGTGTTCATGGATTGGACGAAATAAGAGTTTAATAGCACAGAAAATTGCAAAACTAGAAAAGGTTGTTTTTTTTTAAAAAAAAAAGGCATCAACAAGAGTTGAGTTGTACCTTCCGAAACCGAGAATTACTGCTTTTGAGATCCAATACGAGTCAAATACCGTCAAAAGCGCGTACGTTGGCGATATGAATATCATTTCAGAGCTTTGTTTTTATACAGCGTATCACTTGACGCTATTTGAAGTAGGAGATGAAAACAAAAAAAAAAAAAAATAAAGGAAACCTTGTACCACAAAATGCAAGGCTTCCGAAAGCTGGTCCTTTATTTTGGTTTCGGAATAAGTACTATTACCGTAGTCAAGATAGAGAACCAGTTTATTTCCTTACATCAAATAGTTGTAATCAAAATTAAAAATCAAAAAGGTATACAAAGAAGACGGATTTTAAAACATTTGTCTTTATGAGACTGCCAAGGCAGCGGTGTCAGCGCATATTATAGGTTCAAGCGTTTGCTGGTGCCGAATTCTCCATGAATAATTTAATGTACGAAGAGAAACTTGCGATACTTAATACCCAGTAGATCAATCCTGGTTATTGACACTTAGTAAAACACTAACAAGCTGCTTTAATCAAGCGAACCATCAACAAAGAAGTTACGGTAATGAATCTAAGAGCTTGACTACGACTCCGAGGCCCTTCTTGATGTAAAATCACAGGAAAACTTTTCTCAACAAATCTTGCTCTACAAGATGCAAAGAACACTTCTTGATACCGCAGCCAGTCCCTTTCTTCTTTTTTAATTCCTTTTTGAGATTGCAAACTAGGTAAATTTAATAACCATGAAAGGCATAAAGAGTCTTTTTAAAATTTGTGCAAGTTTATATAAATCATGGACTAGTTCATGATGCTATAATAATGTATATTCTCTATATCAATTGTATACTGAAAAGAAACTACTATAGATTGAGCAGTATTTCAATTGCCGTGCATATAACATCGAGTGTTCTTAAAAACGCTGGTAGATTTAACTTAAACTTGTTTGTTAAATTATCGAATCACTTTGACGTCAAGTTGTTCAAGCTTTCAGATTTTTAGAAAGTGAGCTATTAAATAAAACGGTTATTTAATGATACAACTTTTGTTTTATGTATCTATTTTTAAATTGAGAACAATATCATCAGAGTTGTATGTTGTAAATAGCTAGTCTTTTTTTTTTTTTTTTTTTTTTTTTTTTTTTTTTTTTAATTTTTTTTTTTTTATTTTTTTTTTTTTTAAATTTTAAAAATTTTTTTTAATTTTTAATTTTTAAAAAAATAATTTTTTTTTTTTTTTTTTTTTTTTTTTTTACTTATTATAGAATTCAGATATTTGAACAGTAAACAGCCTCTCCATCTAACCTTGCAAAAACACTCAGCCCAAAAAGGCTTACAACATAGTGCTATAATATTTGTTTGAATATTCAAAACTAGATGGTACCAAGTTTCTCAAGTTATTCAATATATTTAGCACCTTAGGATAGATAGCATCAGGCAAGTCAAAACCAGAGGTTGCCACAACGCGAACCCCTGACTAATCACTTAGTTTGAACTGTGACAACAAATGATGTAGATTTGAATCTACGAATATTTAGTAATTAAAAACATTAAAAGCCTTCTGTTACTCACCAATGCTATTGTAGCCTTTGTCATCTGGAGTCTGCATACCATTAAGTAAACAAAATTGTCTTAATGATTTTCTTTTCAGGAAATTGAGTGATCAACTAAATTGAATGATAAGAAAAAACACTAGAGGTTGAAAACTATAATGGAGATTATTTTGTTAATATAACTTGTATTATTCATTTATATATTTTAAGGGTTTATTACAAAGAAAAAGATCTTGTGCATAAAATGTTATATCAACCAGTCAAGACTGTAAAAAAATATACAAAGTCACTAACTCACTCACTCACTCACTCATGTCCAAAAAGTTCCATAAGGATTAGTCTGTATTAAACAGTTTTGTAAAAAAAACTAGTTGTATTCCGTGATCTAATTATTGAAAACTAAAATAGAGACATTACAATTAGATTGCTGACTATGAGAAAAACACAAATCCACCCCAACATTATCTCACAAGTTCTAATCGTTAACCATGGGGTTTCCACCTTTATTGACGATATTTCAGCATACATAGCTTTTGTGTAGTTGAAGCTATGTCATAAAAATAAATTATATGTCATCTCTTACAAATTATACTAAAGACAAGTTAGTGCTTTTTGTGTTAAATTTAGACCGGCATGAAACTGAATGCTGAGTTGTTATTTTTTTGGCGTCTGTAAACCAAGCTTGGCAGTGGATGAAGAGGTTTTCGGCTTTAAGAAAGTTGAGACGGAAATACCTTATGGTCTCTAATCCCATTGCTGTTGTTTGTGGTTTTTAATAACAATCTCTGCAGGAGGATCAAAAATACTTAGACGTAAGTAGCTAAAAATGCTGACGCCATCATAATATACATCATTAGTGGGGATACCAAAAAGACTATTAATATTTCAGGCACACTGCAGGTATGCCATGAGTAGACAAAAAGGTTAGGCATTGGGTTTTTATTACAGTGTTAAGTTGGGTTTCTTGCACATCCATCTTTGTTTCCCTGGTAAGGGGAAGAAATCTAGAAAATGGAAACAAAGATCTTTCACCTCAGAGGATAGAGTTCCGAGAATGTCACCCTGAAGGCCTGTAGCTATTAATTATCATTGTTATCAGTAAGTTCTTATTTGGTAAGCACTGTGAGAACGTGGTTACAAAGGTGAAGAAGGCTGTTGGCGCGATATGTAAGCTGGGAGGTGTCTTTAGAGGCATCTTTGATAAAACCGTAAGACCGCTCTATACCTCGTAAGCGGGACCGGTTATAGATCATGTACGTCCAGTGTGGTATGTGAGATCTTTGAAAGCACACCAGGACCCGTTTGAAGCGGATCAGGACCTAAAATTGAGTAAAGTTCTAGGAGCATTCACGTAAATTATGGCGTGTATCTTGCAACGAGGCTAGGAAATTTTCCCTTTCTGTAGGTGAGCAGAGAATCTTACCAAGCGCCTTGTTTTGAGAACACCTGTGAGGGTTGACTCGAAGAACCCAGATACGAAGCTAGTTAAGTGACAACTACCGATGATCGAGGGTACGTAGTTAGAACTAACATTTTAGTGGACCCGTTAGATGAAGGGGGCAATTAAAGAATTCATCTGGGGTCAGAAAACTGAAAAACTCAGAAAGCAGCCGAGATCACTAGTGGCCTCAACCTGAGAATCAAATAAGAAATAAAATCAGTCTGGAGATCGAGCTGCAACGATGAAACCAAACACAGCTTCTACAAGACTACTCTAAACTTAATTTAGCTAAGGAAATTTGTAATGGACTCTTTTCAAAGAGTTATGGCAAAAGCAAATTGACAGAGGCTTAGTAGAATACTACAGTTAAGAATGGGGCACAGTGCCCCAGGGGCATACTTTAAGAGTGTAAAGTTTCAGAAAAATATCACAACTGCAAATTCTGCCACCCTGAAACGATTTACTGCCTCTGGAGTATTGTCTCTACTGTTAGGTTGTGTGTAGTTACCTTAGAAAAACCCCTCCGTGATCTAATCTCAGCATATTCCTGAATAGCAGGAAGGGTTTTGAGGCGGTGGTCAAGTTTCTCAACTCACTACTGCATCTACTCAACATATGATTAATTTAACCAAATAGCCTGTCAAGTAGTTAACAATTTATTCTTTTACCAGGATATTAGAAAGTAATGGTGATCTCGAAGAATTTCCCTTAACACACGGGCTGAGTCCTTGGTGAAATCGGTTTCATGTTGTATTGAAACGTTAATACGGTTTGAAACGACAGCTTGATCAGCCCTGCAAAAAATGCTATTTTAGAAATAAATATCTTCTTTTTACATTCTTGTTATTTTATTTCATTTCATTTTATGCTGTAACTTCTATATATTAGAACAATGAAAAGATTCACTATTGAATTCACACACTGTGTGAACAGAAACATAGACCAAAAATGGCCTTTAACATCTAGTTGAATTTTGTAAGATAATACTATACTCTAGTAGCTATCAATAATATTTAAATATAATTCACTTACTATCTAGTCCATCAAAATCACATTGAGGTCTCATATATCATAAAAGCTCTGTACCTGGATTGATAAAATTCTGCTGTTTTTTAGGCATTATGACTTGTGCCTCAGATCAAAATTCTGACGTGCCTTAAAACTTAGAAGTAAGACTGAGTCGATATTGAATTACTGTCCCTGGATAAAAGTCTATACAAGTTCCCGCAATTGCTAAAATAGATTCAAATTAGAATAGCATAACCTTTCATAAAACAATTGAATACTATTTTCATAAGATATTAAACGGGTTGACAGTTGAATAGCTTGGGGATAGTGGTGAACATTTCATTTCATGTTAATAGTGTGTATACTTCACCTCTAAAACTGCATTCACATGGCTCTCCATAGATCTTATCAAGGAAAACAACGATCCGAAACTTTTCCATGCATCTTCAGCTGGCTTATTAACCTGCTATTTTAATTAAACATTAGTTTCATTAAACAATTTAAAATCCGGATAAGCCATATAGGTGTACATTTTAAGCTTAGCCCAGTCATGTTCAATTGTGCTCAAATCTAGTGAGTATAATAGCCAGTCACGAAGGGGAATACCATTCTTACCAAGCCATTTTTTAATAATGCTGGCTTTGTGAATAGAGGTATTATCTCATATGAACTTCATATTAGTTTCTCATCAAACAGACAAATAATCTTTACTAGTATCCAAATAGGAGCGTGAAGAATACCTCCTTAGGCGGATTCTTTATGTCTAGTCATCCTGTAAATTTTTGTATAACTACCACCCCCATATTGCCGCCCAAACCATAATCGATATTTTACAAAGGGAAATATATTTTTCCCCTATATTTAGTGATGGCAATTGAGCTGCCATACCCATTGCCCATCAATTCTTTTTTTTTTTTTTTTTTTTTTTTTTTTTTCTTTAACCACCACAAAAAAATTTCTATTTTTCTTTTTATATTTTTTCTCCTCATCCCCCCCCCCCAACCCATCTCCAAAAATTTTTTTTTTTTTTTTTTTTTTTTTTTTTTTTACTTTGCCAAGCTCAACAAAGCATTCATCACTCCATATAATCTTGTTTCAATGCTCGTATATCCAAGGCTTACGCCTAAATACTCATTGATAGGGTACTTTGGAAATTTGTATGCTGATGGATACCCAGGCCTTTCAGCATACGCACATCAGTACGTACAAAAACAGGTTTATAAAATAAGTCACAGATATCTTCTGTTTACATAAGGGGAGTTCGCTTTTTTCAACGATAATTATATTGGCCATTAGCATTAGGAAAAATATCTGGCCATTTTGAGTGAAAAGTACTAGTCCTGGTGGTAAAGGTTTAATGTTTTTTTTTTTTTAACGGTAGCTTGTATTGTTGAATAAGGCAAGTTCATTCCAGGTTAAAAATCAACCTTTTTCTGGCCTGCAAGATATGGATCAATTATAATCCCTTTTTGAAATGAGTCTAATTGGATATTACTAGTTCTAGTAGAACCAATGGGCTGTAAAGATATACGAGGCATTAATTGTGCGATTAAAAAGATGAGGTTGGATACTGACTCGCGCGCGCCGCGCTTTGCGGAATTTTTTAGGCTTCTCCCAACTGACAGTACAATATTTCAATTGCAATGCCTTCTGGCAAAGATATATACATCAAGTTGGCCCAGCTGATTTCATCACATAATTTAAAGGGTTCTTGGTTATCAATAATGATAAAATCTGTAGCCATAGTCGCATAGAATCACGAGAGAAACCACCATTCTGCAAGCTTTCTATATGCCACATGTCTCAGCCCTCTTTTTTTAAGCCCCAATGCTGATATGGTATTTTACTAGATCGGAGTATCTCATGACAATATTGTACTACTAATGCATTTTTTATTTGAAAATTGGAAGTATAAGCCACCCTTGGGGGGCTTTTTTTCTTTCACTGAAAATCTAAAATCCAAAATTTAAAAGTGAAACCTACTTTCTCTTTTTCCTACCATTCAGATTCTTCTGTTCAATCTGGCAATACATCACCAACTACCTGGTATACGGTTCACAAGCCACAAGAAACATACACCACCGTGATGTCCGCGAAAATTGACTGTAGGTATTTTTAAGAAATTCCGGCTAACATCAACTAACATCTAAAATTTTTCACAGTAGGAAAGTTTGATGGCCAGACGTTCACCTCTGGGGATGTGGTCCATGGCCGCGTCTATTTTCAATTCTATCAGCCAGAGACCGTTTCTTCCATTCATGTTAAGCTTGAAGGTATGTATTAGTTTGTAGTGTTTCAGAATAATTGTATTCTAACTGGCTGTCATAGGCATGTCACAATCCAAGGTTCCAATTCTACAGGATAACAACCGCAAAAGAAGCAAGAAGGACGCATTTGAGATTCACAAATTTATGTATGTGACACAAACGCTCTTTCCGCCGCCACAGATTCGAAAATCCTCTGCATCGGGCGAGTTTACGTTACCTGCTGGCAAGCATTCCTATGATTTTAGTCTGGTAATTCCGGATAACTTGGCGTGCCAGAGCGTCAAGCAGCCTGGATCTCTATCGATATCACGATTTGTCATTGACAAGAATGGCTTGGATTATGCAAGATCAGCCTCCTTTCACAGCTCGGGCCCATTGCCTCCATCGCTCTCTGATATTGACAAGCACGCTATTATTAGGTACTTTTTGAAGGTCACGGTCGCACGAACCTCGTATATCAAGACTAATATCAGAGTATACAAGCCAATTATCTTTTTACCCCCTGATATCAATAGCTTTCCTTCACAGAACGTTTTGTTTGTGCGCAGAGACGTTCTTCTGGGTGTTGACAGGGGTGATGAAAATACAAGACCTGCTTACCAAGGGAAGTCGTCGTTTAAATCGTTTTTCAAAAATGCCATGTCACCTCAGCCGGTCGGCCGTGACATCTCAATCACCCTTGAAATGAGATACCCGGAGAATTCCAAGTTTACTCCATTAAGAAAAGGGCTGCCAATCAAGCTTTTTGCGATAAGCAGAATGCATCCCAAGGAATCAAACCTGGCCAACTCCACGATCCAGCTTTCACATCTAACTCTTAATCTCCTTTCTACTACTGAAACACGTGCACAGAGCCATATGAAGGCATACACTTTATCGCTCCCACTCTTTACTGACAATTCTAACTACAGGCTTGATTGGTCCCAGGCGGTCCAGAAGACGAACCCACAGTTTGAAACTTTATGGGAGCTTGAAATTCCTCCCAGTATCTATCAAAATGCCATCATTCCAGATTTTGTTCCGCCCACTTTTACTATGTGCAACATTAAGCGCCACTACCAGCTCGAGGTGGCTGCTTTCTTTACCACATACGGAACGAGCAGAAATGTATCACTGATTGCGGACATTATAATCATGTCCGGTATTAGCCGCAACAGTATGCCTTTGTTGCCCAACCGGCCTCAAAATGACATGCCTCCCATGGGATCGACTGGGGGCCAGAACGGTGATTTACCTCCGCCCTCGTACGATGCTGTGCTTACAGAAGAAGGCATTTCAGCCGCGCAGCCCGCCAGCGGACTTGAGCCCAGAAGACATTTTGGTCAAGCACCAGGATACTACGAGAATATCGAGAGCCTAGATGAAAAACGCTGAAGTAAGCCAATAATGACGATAGCCTCATAATACGTAATAATACTAAACTTTTTTTGACAAATTATTGAAAATAAAAATTTCTTCTCTATAATTGTATTTAAGTGTAAACAAAAATATGATTTAACATTGTTGAGATCTATGACGTATTTGATTAGTTACCACGACATTTTGTTGGTTGGATCGTAGATTCATCTTGAAATTTTTTTTAAAAAAATGCTATTAATTCTAAGCCTGCGGCTGAGACTCAGCCTTCTCAGGGGGTGGTGTAAAATGGCCAGTCTGCAACTTTGAGACCCAGCGGGGTTCAATAACGAGGGCCTCGGCCGCAGCAGTGTTTTTGATGCCAAAAACCTCATCGGCGGTTTCGAGGGTTACGCTATCCAAATCAACGTCATCAGCAGCATCGCTGAGAGTGCTGAGTGTACCATTAACTGTTACCTTGCGGCCATTGAGGTTTGTAGCCCAGGCATGGAGCACGACAATCGAATCGGCCGGTGTGGGGGCGACGTACTTGATATTGAGCGAGGCCGTGACGCCGAGTTTGTTTGGTAGCAATGGGAAACCGCATCGGCAGAGACTCTCATCAAGCAGCGTAGCTAACAGCCCACCGTGGATAATGTCCTTATGTCCACAGAGCTTAGAACCAAGATGGTAAATGACAATGTACTCGGCAACAGCTGCGGGTGTCGACGATCTGGTATCAATCACTTCACCCTCCACGTTATCGAGAGCGCGAGAGGGCTTTTTGCGTGTCAGAGTGAGCGGCGTGTGCGCGATCATTCCAGAGCCAGCGAGAGTGCCAGCTGTTAGGGAGTAGGCCTTGCGCTCCTCATCAACATCATAGGGATGGTCAACGTCAAACGCACCAGACTGCAGCAGAATCTGCGTATAAGGGTGATTTAAAAGGCTGTCGTATTCACAAGAGTATGTCATAGCTAGGATGGGAAGAATGCGGTTTCTGATGTACTATCTAGTAGGTGTTTGATATCAAAAGACTCTGGCTCTTGATCTGATCTAGGTGATGGATATAAAGAAGGTAGATAAGCAAGTTGATTTGAGAGAAAAGTAAAAGGGTGAAATTCTTTTAAATCCCCGAGACGGGTTTGTTCTTTTTTATAATTCACAATCAGATCCGTTGGCTTCTTACTCCCTCGGCAAGGATTATCCAGACATCAGTAAGCTTGTACTTGTTCAAGCTCGGGGAGAAAAAGTTGACTGGCCGAGGGGCTAGGGTATATGATTGGGTGTCAGGGTCAATCATAAGGACCGAATGACTGCAACACTAAAGGGAAAAGTGGAAACTCTGAATGAGGAAAACAGCGCCGAAAAAAAGAGGTGGCAACGACAAGCTGAGTGTCTAAAAGTAGTTAAAGACCGGACAAGGGGCTATGTATAGTGTTTACCTTGGCTAAGAAAATAGTGGAATTTACCGAAAAAGGCAATAGCGGCAGCATTAGCGTCTGTCCGAGCCTTTGGGAGTTTGGGCAACAGCAGCACTTAATGCCAAATATACTCTGGGCAGAAGGGCATAGAAAAAAAAAAAGTATTAATAATCATTACATAACTAGAGATTAATCTTTCGAAATGAGGCTGCTGCTCATTTGAGGCTCAGGCCTTGATTAAAAAATGATTAATTGCCAAATTAAACTAAGGGCATCAGACGCGCTATGTATTAAAATGAAATAAAAACGCGAAGTTAAAATAAAAATATCAGTAGTAGCTTCGCGCACTGCAATTACCAGCTCACCTACCATCTCAACATCTTTCCAAAATAGGGTCAACAACGACAAATTTTTTGCAAATGAGCAACGAAAGTCACCTGGTTATTAGTTGCGAACCATGTTGCGCCCTCCTCTATATCTAACATCAAAAAAAAAAAATTTAATTAAAAAAACTAAAGCATGCTGCCTTAGGATTGCCAGAAACCTCAAAAACAACCAGCCAATGATTGGATCAAGTAAAGTATTTGGACGCAGAGCGCGTCAGGTAAAGGCCATTGTGCCATTGATATCGACAAGATTATCTTCCTCAATACTAGTCCCCGCGTATATCAACGGAAGTATTGTTGCTGACTCGAGTCAGAGCTTTGCTGTGACTTCGCCATGGACTAACACCGAGCTGCACCGTGCGCATAACACAACAATTGAGCATGCGCTAGCTGCCGCCGAAGCCGCTGGTACGGCAGGGATGAAAACCTGGGGTAGTTACGCTCCGGCCCAGCGCCGGGACATTTTACTCAGAGCTGCTAATGTGAGTACCTTCCATAGCATTAAATCGTTTTCTAGAAGACTTCTACGCTTCCGGTATCGGAATTCAAATGTCTAATTATAACTAACAATGCTGCGTTACCCCAGCTTTTGAATGAGACCAAAAACGAACACGTTCATGCCGTTTCACAGGAAATGGGTGCCCCACTGGAGCTCGCTGAGTATTTCTTTCATGATTCTGTGGCTTACCTGAAGGAAGTTGCAAGCAGAACTACATCATGTTTGGAGGGCACTATTGCTATCTCCAGCAAGGGTCGAGTTCCCCTCATTTTTAAGGAGCCCATCGGGCCGGTGCTTGCAATGGCTCCATGGAATGCTGCATCAATCCTGGGAATGCGTGCTGTTGCGACGCCGTTAGCTGCTGGCTGCCCTGTTGTTTTCAAGTCGAGTGAGCGCAGTCCGAACTCGCACTGGCTTACGCTAAAGTGCTTTACAGAAGCAGGCGTGCCCCCAGGCGCTTTCAACTTTATCAACTCCGACATTGATTCTACACCGGCCATTGTTGAGGCGCTTGCGGGTTCGCCCCACATCAAAAAAATCAACTTTACCGGCTCCACGCGCGTTGGCAGGGAGATTGCCATCGCCGCCTCCAAGCATCTTAAGCCTTTAGTTCTTGAGCTTGGCGGCAAGAGCCCTGTCATCATTGACAGCGGACTCTCGGAGAAACAGGGCAGGGATGCCGCTTTTGCAACACTATTTGGCTCGTGGTTTGGCAACGGTCAGATCTGTATGTCGACAGATCGCATTTACATCATGCGTGAGTACTTTGAAGAATTTGTCAGCCTGCTACGTTCGCAATCTGAGCAGTTTAATAAAAGTAAGAACGAGAACATGCCATCGCTGCACTTTGATACCACCCATTACCGTGCTCACCCGCAGAGCTCTGTCGAGGCTGTAAGGACGCTCAAGGAGCTTGTGGTCGATGCGCTTGACAAAGGCGCTACCCTTGTAGCAGGTCAACTAGACCCCGCATACTACAGAAACGGCAGTGCTGACGGGGATAATAACGCCAAGGCTGCTTTGTTCCACAAGACTATTCTTGCAGGTGTAACCCCAGAGATGCGACTTTACACCGAGGAGTCCTTTGGGCCGGTGGCAAGCGTGTACCCCGTCGACAGCATCGAGGAGGCAGTAGCCTTTGCAAACGAGAGCGATTACGCTTTGTCGGCAAGTGTTTGGACTCCTGACGCTGCCAAAGGAATTGCTATTGGAAAGGCCCTACACAGTGGTGCTGTTCATATAAATGGGTCGACAGTCCACGATGAAGGCACCATGCCACACGGTGGAGTCAAGAACAGCGGTTACGGTCGCTTTGGCGGCAAGTGGGGACTTGAGGAGTACACAGTAACCAAGGCTATTACCCTTCCTGTGCTCGATATCTAGACAAGACTAGCCCCGGTGTTTGATTGAAGATGGGTTTGATTATTAGGCAATGCTTTAACATAACTTGATCAAAGCTATTGTATTAATTGTGATCTTCAGTTTCAGCTCTTTTTTATAATAATAAAAAATTGACATTGTGTAATATTAGGATATGAATCACTTACCATGGGAATAAAGTAGATGGAAAGACGGCGTAACTGACTTGTTGTCATATCAAACCGTTTTCCTTATCAGGGATACAGATCACTGTGAAAATGTAGCACATGTTTTACTTGTGGCCAACGCTTTATATCCAAAGTACCAAAGTTTTTGGTCCATGTTTGAAATTGAGATACTTGAATTGATACAGTTAGAGACAATCAGTTCCTGTTATGTCAATACCAACTTTTGCAGCATTTGATACATTTACTGAAGATCACAATATTGTAACGTAATACTCCTTATCTGTATGCGTTCTAGTCGTATCGTTGACTGTATCGTCGATCATTGTTGGCGTGCTTTTCTGCCAGAGGTCTCATTCCTCAAGATAATATTTCAAGGTATCAGTCACGTGAATGTCTCTTTGTCGTCACTTATATGGGTGCTATTCTCGATGGGGTGGCTGACTTTTCCAGTTTGTTTGCACGCAAGATGTAGCCGTGGAATTATATACTTTTCACGATGGCAATTGGGGTAGATACTCTTAAGACACATACGCAGACTTCTTTGACATCATGTTTAGATCCACACACAGCATACGGGTATTAGTTGCCTTTTCCCCGCGAGTGCGTGGCTGCTCTCTTGCTGCATTACACACGTCGACAGCCCGAGAACAGAAGAAGTTTGACTTCCACGAGCAAACGTCGTCATTCAAAGAGAGCGCAAAGAACCCCGCGGTGGATAGTCGGTTAATTACCGATGATTATCAGTATATCCGCGACAATTATCAAACGCCACGGCATCCTGTCATGCTCTGCCATGGGCTGTGCGGATTTGATTCACTCAATATCCTGTCCCTAGCGCCGCCGTTCTCGTACTGGCATGGTATCAAGGAGGCGCTCGCAGCAAACAATATTGAGGTGTACACGGCAGCGGTTGCACCAACAGCATCGATTCAAGTGCGGGCAAAGTATCTGCTTGATGCCATTGTGGAAAAGGTCCCGGCAAACGAGACGGCAGCGGATGGCCGGCCGGTGATCAACATCAACTTAATTGGGCACTCGATGGGTGGGCTGGACGCGCGGTACGTGATATCAAGGCTGATACCCGAGCGGGCAAAAACACTGGGCACAAGCGACTCTGCGATCAAGGTCTCTTCATTAACAACCATTGCCACGCCCCACCGCGGATCTTATATTGCCGACCTGCTCGTGGCATCACCTCTAGGCCCTGACAAGTTCCCCGCGCTGTACCGCGTATTGCCTACCATGGGGTTTGATGACAACAGCGCCGAAGGGTTTAAGCAACTCACGCGCGCTTTCATGAGGGAGAAGTTCAACCCAACCGTCTTGGATGACCCTGCAGTCGCATATTTCTCGTATGGTGCAAAGGCGCGTCCACACTTTTTTGGTGTATTTCGCCAGGCATGGGAGCGCTTGTACCAACAAGAAGGCGATAATGACGGCATGGTTAGTGTCGAGTCAGCCAAGTGGGGGGAGTACATTGGCACTATCAATAATGTAGACCACTTGGACTTGATCAATTTCACAAATATTGTACAGTACAACTGGAAAAGGCTACTGGGAATCCCAAATCCGTTTAACGCGATTGCTTTGTACCTGCATGTCACTGACATGCTTGCAAAGAAGGGGTTTTAACGGAATAGTTTCATGTGATGGTGGTCCGCTAGTATAATGCTCATGCCGCTTCAGTTTCTACTCTTGTTAATGACTTGAACGTCATAAACACAAGCCCCCTCTAGCCATAGATTTATATATAGCACACGAGTTTATTCTCGTAATCTTTAGAGAACTTACTCTAGTCTCTTGAGACATTTTGTAGACATATATAATCAATTGCCTCGAATTCCCTTAGATAAAAATAAGTTACAGATTGACTTCATAGTGCATGAAGTCATATATTGACCAGAGTTTGTATAGTAGACAAACTGACACTCGGCTTGTTATGCCCCGACTTTTTGAGTACAAGTGCGCACAATTTTTTGACTAGCTCGCCCGAGCTCTGGTTTAAGATTCACAACTATAAACTGTTGGGAATAGCAACAGGCGCAACCAACAGCCACATGGAGGGGGAGGGACTACAACTTATGGTGGCGACACGGAGATGGTGGAAACTGGCAATTATTGTGTCATGGAGTTGCTGATATAATCGTGCCGGTATTAATGTCCTCAATCTATTTATCCATTGTCTCTAATCTTGATTAAGATGCAAATCAACACAATGGCGGTCTGTTTTTGGTTCCAACGAGAACTGGAAAACTTCTTTTTTGGCAACAACCCTTGATACGATTCTGGGCTGTAATAGAAATGTACACCCAAAAAAATGACGGTTGTGGCGCTCTATTCATAGAACCTATTCACTCAGCTCTCCTGACGTGGTAATAATTTGTTGATCTTGTAAATCTGAACAAGAGTCCTTTTTTTTATTATTATTTATTTATTTTATTTTACTCTGGTATGTAATAAAAAATAAACCTTGTATTGTTTGTTCAAAGGATAGTGTACCTCCCGATTTCCTCCAGGTCACACTAACGATGTCAGGACTAGTTGGAGAGGCCTAATTGAGTGCCTTGCCACAAACAGGGTATAAGATAGAATCATGTATCTCACTCAAACGCAGAGAAACGGTTTTTTTCCCTTCTGTTTTTCTCTTACAAGGCCCATTGTAAGAGGTAATGCAATCCACGTCTTTTGTTTTAGCAAGAAGTGGCAATCCGTAGTAGTGGTTGACTTATGCTGATCTCTAACCTTGGCTTTTTTGGGGATCGAGCCCCGGATGAGTCCTGTCCATGCCATCACTACGTCATCGACTGCCAGGTAGTGTTACAGTGCTATTGTTTCACTTATTTCATGTGTACATGTATTGTAATCAAAGGAGTTTTCTTACCTGTTGTGTACAACTTGGGTCGGCAGAGATCCCAAAGCCGTTGGGCCACTTGGCACATTGCAGCACTTTCATGGTTTTAACTAAAGCTATCAACATTGCAAAAATTTGGCAACAGCAATATGACAATTGAGGGTGTCGTCGCTGAATGAAACAACAGACTTAGTGGGGAGGAAAAACAATGGGAATAATATTTTTCTTTACACTTTCTGCGACTTTTTGTTGCCTGTAAATATGTCTACCCATTTGGGTGTTTTAAGGTTAACAAGACAAAAAAGAAAGATTCCTCGTACAGAGCTAGGCACTCATAGTACTAAAAGCAAAGTGATTATTCTCAATGTTTACTCTGTAGGCCTCCATAAAGACCAGATTTAGTTTTAATTTCGCAATGTTGTATTTCCGCACCGTGACATTATTCTTCAACCTTTAGAAGTGAGTTAAGAGCCAGGTTTGAACCACAGGGTTTGTCATTTCCCCCCCTTTATTAAGGAAAATAAACAACAACATGCTTTGCCAGTACCCAACAACTTGCTACTATTTGGCGTTCTGAACCTGGGTCTCGTGAAAACTTACTACCTGCATAGGCCGCTATAAGAGGCAATAATTGGAGGTTGAAGCGGAGTGGGGGTGATTTGGGATTGTAGTAGCCGATATCTGTAGGCTTGCTTTCATGTGCAATGGGGGGTAAACATTCATAGAGATGAGCACAACCAGCAATTCCTTTATATTGACAAGGGACAACTACAAGTTGAATCAGTGGACCCAAAAAGACATATTTCAAAAGGGCTAATAAGAAAAAAAAAAAAAAAAAAAAAAAAAAAAAAAAAAAAAATAAAATAAAAAATAAAAAAAAGTTTATAAAAAAAAAAAATATTTTAATTTTAAAT
>Ga0160505_100789_pt1 | contig 16255 bp, 4 predicted proteins | sample DIDeMG_FD_108225 | JGI IMG/M metagenome (GOLD analysis project Ga0160505, IMG submission 108225) | Enriched chicken feces microbial communities from UW Madison campus, WI, USA - DID2874_E49_Stillage MG | ecosystem: Host-associated > Birds > Digestive system > Large intestine > Fecal ... | reverse complement strand
TTTTTTTTTTTTTTTTTTTTTTTTTTTTTTTTTTAATTTTTTTTTTTTTTTTTTTTTTTTTTTTTTTTTTTTTTTAAACTCAACGTATAAAACCAGTGTTTAACTATTAGTGTAACTTGTCGGAATTCGTTTTGCTGTATTGAGTGGTTGTACCTTGACGCTCTATCGAATAAAAGGGAAAACTTTATAGGTAACCAAGTTTAGCCTGTTTCAGTAATTACTCAAAAGGTCTGAAAAACAAGAAAAGTTTTCAGGATGAAATAGATAAGTATTGAAGTAATGGTTTGTTTAGGGTAATAATTTTTTTTTTATGTTATGGATGTAGTCAAGAACAAGATTATCAGATTTATTTAAATAGAACGGGATTTCCTGTATATTCTTAATCTTAGATTGATCAAACAAATTTCCCACTTCATCTCTCTAACAATGTTAGTACCATTTTCTTTATTAAGTTTTGTGGTCCTTCTTTTTGCTTCTTATGCCGAAGCAGCAACCCGAACTACTGATGCATTGTATCGTGGTTGCTCTACGGCTATGTCCAAATTGGTCTTTGAGTGCCCCAAAGGTTTCAAGAAAAACAAGTGCCTCTGCGGAAGTGTCGAGTACCAGGCAACCTTTGCAGACTGCGTTAATCGTTCTACGGAATCTGAACATGACAAGGAAAGAGCTCTGGATACATTTGCAAATACGATTTGCAAGGCCGCCGAGTTCGATCTCACTATTGATGAGTTGCATAAAGCCTTGGAAAACGCAACTACCAATGGACTGTTCATTGACGTTGCCAATGTTACTAAAGGTGAAACACTGTATCAACCAGTCAAACTCAAGACCAAAGTTATTTTAATCACTGTCAGATCTTGGAAAGCTGGTTTCAAGAACAATTATTTAGGTAGAGTCTATGGTGGTGTTCTTGTCGGCTACTGGGGTCTCATTCTTGGTATTGCCACTTTTATCAACCTTTTTCAAACTGTCGCTCCTTCTTATTACTACAGAATTAACAACAAAATTACGCGCACTTGGAAACAAAAGGTGACCCTCCCAGCTCTATTTGGCTACTCACACTCCTCGCCAGTTCAACGTTGTTGGAACATTATCAATATGTCAGTTCCTACTCGCATCGAATCTTTGTGCATTATTGGCTATTTCATTCTCTTTTTTGTTTTTCATTTTACAAACTACAGTCTGTTTGAAGGCAACACAAGATTCCCGACTTACCGTCAACAGCTTTCACGTTACATTGCAGACCGTTCTGGTTACATGTGTATGTACCAGATGACACTCATTTTCCTATTTGCTGGCCGTAACAACATCATGATTACAGCTACCGGTTGGCAGTTTGAGACATTTAATACTTTTCATCGTTGGGTTGCCAGAGGAATGTATTTTGATGCAGTCATTCATTCCGCTGGATATACTGTTTATGAAATGGCAGCAGGAAAATATCCTGAAATTTTCCATGATGATTATTACGTTGCCTGGGGCCTAGCTGCTACTGTATTTGGTGGTATAATCATGCTCTTTTCTCATAGATACTTCCGAGACAAAATGCATGAATTCTTCCTTATTGTTCATTGGGTTTTCGTTTCCGTCTTTCTTGTGGGTGTTTGGTGGCATCTTGCAAGCCATAACAACAACCAATGGACTTACGCTTGTGTTGCAGTTTGGGCTTTTGATAGAGCTGCGAGATTTTTCAGAATCTTTTTGGCTGGTGTAAACTCTAAGGCAGATGTCAAGATTTACAACAATGATGTTTTGAAACTCAAGGTTGACTACAGCAATATCTGGGGCTCAAAGCCTGGCTACCATGCCTACCTGTCTTTCCTGCGACTTGATTCTTTCTGGGAGAGTCACCCCTTCACTTTTTACAGATCTCCTGTTCCTGGTGAGGAAAAGAAGCTGGTGTTCTGCATTCGTAAGAGAGCAGGCATGACAAAGAGACTTGCTGCTACGATAGAGGCTCAGCCTAACCAGTCAAAGAGAATTCCTGTTCTTATTGATGGACCATACGGTTGTACTTATCCTCTTGAAAAGTTTCAAACTGCTGTATTGATCGCTGGTGGAATTGGTGTTACTACTACTTTTAGTTATATTGAACGTATGAAACGTTCTGGAAGTACCAAGGACCAGCATGTGGTTTTCATCTGGGTGATTCGCACTTTGAGTGATATTGAGTGGTTCCGTGACGAGGTTAATTACCTTTTGGCCGATGACAGTGTTGATGTGCGGATTTTTGTTACTGGATTTGGGCAAGAGAGTGAAAACTCTAGCTCGTCAGATGAAAAATATGAAGACAAAGCAGAAACAACCAGCCTTCAGTCACTTCGGAGCAAAATTAACTATGGCAAGCCTGACTTGGATGTGGTTATTAACGAATTGATTAGAAATGCTGATAGCACCATTGGATTCCTTACCTGTGGTCCAAGCGGAATGAATGACGATGCTAGAGCTGGTGTTACCAAGCATTTGGAGGCAGGAAACGCTGCTGTTGAATATTTTGAGGAGTCTTTTGCTTTATAGTTAGAAATTTTATGATAATGTAGTATGTTTAGAAAATTAATAAAAGTTCATTGTATCTAATTTGTCAGTTTAGAAGCTCTTAGTCATTCCTACACTATAGACATCTAGACTTTGAATATCCAAAAGTTTTGCATTTGCAAAAACATTAAAAGTCTGTTTAAATATATTCAGGCAAATCTTTCACCCACATAAGTGAAATCATACGGATTTCATTTTTGATAAGCATTTAACTATAAACAGCATGGGTGAAACAGCGTTTGAAAAGGTCTTTAGAACCACTTTACGAATGATTAAAACTTTTAATGAATAGCACAATGTTCTCACAGATATGCTGTATATGTGGTGAAGTTGTTAAGCAACTATGGAGGCAGTAGATCAGTAAGTTATATTGAATCCGCCACGTTATAAAAGAGAATAAAAGAAATGACAGCTACTTAAAAGATGAGTTAATACTTTATAAATGATGAAATTAGTCTTTGTAAATTTTCAATATCCCAAATGGTAATAGCCGTTAATAATATTTCGATACAATCTACCCTTCTTGTAAAAAGGAATGTCTACATCTCCTAGAGCAAATCAGCATTTGAGAACAAAACTGCATTTAACAATTTAATCTTCTAAAAGTTCCTATCCTTATTTTTTTATTTGGTAGTATGCTACCTAGAAAATTTAAATAAACTGGATTTGTCGTCCTGTTGCTATCTAAGGTTTGTAAGGTCTCAGGAAATCTTTAAAATGGTCTTTTCGGATATAAACACTGTGGCTGGTATTGGGTTTTCTAACAAAGATATATTAAAACTTATCATTAACTATAATTAGTAACATTAACTAAAATTATGATAATTACATATATCAGTCTTTTTGTCTTAATTTCATATGACAGTGTCATCGTTGTATAGATATTTTATCCCTGAAAATGAGAATATGCTATTGTTTGACATTTCAAAATAAAACTTATTACTAAGGACTTGTTTTAGAGGGAGAGTTTAATTCCTAGAATCGCAAAAAACTTGTTCTCTCGTTAAAACTCTGGAAAATCTCAGGTTTAAATAAGAATTCCATCTGCTGTAATATTAGAATGACTACTGCTTGTAGATATAGCAAAAAAAAAATGAAATCCCTTTGAAGCAGTACGTACCAGTATTTTATTTTTGAATGGGTTATCTGCACTGCAAGTGAAATTTATTGGCTCTTTAATGATCTCAAATTATTGGTATCAGATTGTAATAACTGCATTCCCACTTTTATTATTATCATTATTATAAACAGTTTAAACCAACAGAAAGATAGTAACAGGAAAATTGGTTGTTTGAGAAAAAATTGAAACTTGCTTGAACAAAAGCATGTTTATAATTTTGTTTGTAACTGTTTGATGTAAGGACAATCAACTCATTATCTATCTATCTTGAACAAAAGCTGTTCAATCACTTTGAACCAATGTACTTTGCGATGCACCCGAGTTGTGAGAATGAAGATACTGAGGGCCAGTAGTTATAAAAGCTTTATTATTTTATTATCCACACTAGTTTATGCTTGAAGGTTGAATTTTAACTCTTTCTTAGATTTAAAATCAAGGTTGGGCTTAAAAAGAAAATCTTTCCTGTTAATAATTATTGTCTTAACATCTGGATGCCCGATTTCTGCAGGTCATAATATATATTTCAGTATCGTAGTCCTGGCATTATCTGTCACGATAAAAAGAAAGCAAAGATGTATTTTAGTTGAGATGAAGCATATTGCATGAAATTATATAAAAACAATGAAATAAAAGCATAAACAGTCATTAGATATAAATAAAAACAGAAGACGTAAAGCCTACCATTTAAACGCTTTTGAATACGTTCTTCCAATTTCTCCGGCCCTTAGGAGAAGTCTCATCAATCTCCTGGCCATCTAAGGTGACAGGAGAAGCTTCTTCATCATTGGAGGCATCAAGATCCATTCTTCTACCGGAAAAGAGGTCAATTTCATCAATAGAGAGGTACTTGGTTTTGAAACACCACTTGTAGCCAAAATAAAGAACGAAGAAAAGAGGAAGAAGAATGTATCCAACAATGAAGTCAGCTGTGTTCCAAGGAGAAAACGCAGCCCAAGACTGGACCAAAGCCAAGAAAATATTGGCAATCAATCCAAACCACATGTTATAAGGGTAAAACATAGACTCGAAGGGAAGATCGGCACCGGTGAAACCATGATGGTGCCAAGCCTTGCGGAAACGAATATGAATAAAAGAAATGGCACCCCAAACAATAAAGGTAGAGACACCAGATAAAGAAACAATGTAACCATAAGCCTTAGCAGCACCATCAGAAAGGTTCAAAAGACAGATAGCACCAAAAGCGTTGGTGAAGATAACAGCATAAACGGGAACACCTTGTTTGTTGGTCCAACCAAGCCAGCGAGGAGCGGTGCCATCTTGAGCCATAAAAAGAATTGAACGAGATCCAATGTAGATGGCAGAATTGCATGCAGAAAGACAGATGGTAACGATAAAAGCGTTGACAAGATGAGTGCCACCCTCCCAACCAGCTCTTTGAATAGCAATGGTGATAGGAGATCTAAGAACTCTCTGGCCGGTACCAAGAAGACCTTCGTCATTGTATGGAACACAAAGACCAAAGAAGAGAGCGCATCCCATGAAAATTACAATGATACGGAAAAACACTTGCTTGACAGCAGTGGGAACGGCCTTTGCTGGGTTCTTGGTTTCGGTGGCTGCAATAGCGACCGACTCAACACCAGCATAGTAAGTAGAACAGTAGACAAAGACACTGGCAACACCACGAAACCCGTTGGCAAATGCACCAGGATTATTCCAGTAACGGAAGCCAAATGCCGGTTGACCCTTGACACCACCAGAAGCGTAGACGATAGCAAAAATAAAGTATGCGAAAAGACCAATAATTTTGATAAGTGCGAGCCAGAATTCGGCCTCACCGAAAGACTCGACACCCAGCATTTGGAAAGCTCCAAAAGCAAACCAAAGAATTAAGAACCAGCCCCAAAGTGGAACGACATCAGACCAATAAGACAGAACTGAGCCCAGAACATTGTATTCATTGGCAAGAACAGTGACCCAGATCACAAAGTAATTCCAACCCATGGCAAAAGCAAAGGCTTTGTCGACGAAACGCTCACCCTGTTTAATAAAGGCACCACCTGTAGGATATAATGTAGTGATTTCACCAATAGACTGAGTGATAGAGAAGGCAATCATACCAATGATGCCAAATCCAATTATGAGAGCGGCGGGACCACCTTTAGCAAGGGCACCACCTGTACCAACCATGAGACCAGGACCAATAATACCGGCTAGGGCCATCATGGATAGATGTCGGTTTTTCAATGCGCGCTTGACGCCAGAGTTGGGGTCAAACTGAGAGTTATCATGTTCTGGCTTTTCTGCTTCAGAAAAAACCCCTGTCACAACAGGTTCCACATGTTTTGTGTCTGACATTGTAAATATATAGATTGTTTTATCGATTTTGATGAAGATAAGAATAGTGAAAAATAAAAGGGAAATTAAAGTGACTTATATAGTTTTGAATTTGCAATATTTCAAAAAGCAGTCTTTTTTGTTGTTTCTTTATTTCGTTTCAAGCTCAGTTTGAAGGGCTGTAGACTTAAGATTATCCGCGCTTAAATTTAGCAAAGGTGATTGTACACATGTTGTCTATTCAAAGGATGGGGGATAGGACAATGATAATGCAGATTATCAACCAAAGGAACAAGAAAGACGGCGGACTTACATAGGTTTTGGGTAAGAGACAAAGTAGAATGTATTTTTCGGGACATAAAAGTTTTTCAATTTCGCCGTTCCTTAGTGAAAAGCGGAGGAGAAATACCTAAATAGGAAGGTTTCAAATAAGCGCTGGGAGATATGGGGGTCGGTTTTGCGGAAGAAAAGCTCAGATAATCATCTTCCTAATGACTTAGCCTGTTTGCTCTTCGACTCTATTTCACTAGATGGTTTTCTGAATTTTAACCTGGATTATTTTCAGTTGTTATTTGGGTGTTGTTGAGAGCATCAAGAATCCTAAATAATGCAATGGAAAAACATAGACAGCACCTGTCAAATTGTATCTCATACAGACGGCCAAAAAAACTGAAGTTGAAAAAATGATTTGTTGAGATTGTTCCAAGATAGACAAAAAGCTTAATCAGCGGACTACAGATTTGGACTACTAAAAAGATTTTGTAGGGTCTAAATCGTCTATTAACATATATATTTATATTTAACAGAGGTGATGACGAACCAGGTTTTAGTTATCTGAATGAAACTGGCCAATGCCGTTTCACACAACATAGTTGACATAAGCCAAACTAGCTTCTATTGGGGTTTTATGCACAATATTGTTGAATTTAAGCCAGCTTTTTCATCAAATACCAGAAATATGAATTTATTGTTTCCCTGAGCGTATAAACAGACTCTAATTAAGACTTGCTATTGCCTTTAAATTTGAATAGACAAAACCAACTTCTAACTATCTGTAACAAATGATAGTCGAAGATAAAAATATAATGCAAATACCTCGTAGTACTCACTGAGTGGGTTTTTAAAATAAACTTTAAAGGCCTTACAAAATCATCACTCTAGATTTTTGGAAGTGCCGCTGAGTGGTATAATATACCCTAAGTAGTATCAATTTCGGTGAAGGTTCTAATATTTGGAAGCTTGATATTGCTCTTCCCTTAGTGGGATAACCCACTCGGACCTATAATGTTTGCTTTGGAAAAAAAAAAGTGGCATCCATGCCCCTCTCTAAACTACCTTTTAGTTTTATCAACCAATGTGGTAATTTTTTGCCGTTCCAAGCTTTTGTCCATACAAAGTTTTGTTCCTAGTTCAGATCAGGGCAAACTCCAACGGATTTGATGCAAGCTGTGACTCTAAAAGAGTTGCATTCATAAAGATTTTCAAAAGATTTTTACTTTTATTACTGACAAAAGAAATCTTTAGTAAAACAGTCTAAGATTTATGTACAATGACGGGTGATATCCTTGTTGTGTACACAAGCGTCATAGCAAATCTTGAAAATTTCACGAATTATTTTCATGACGGCTTCTATCTCCGCTCTCCAAAAAGATCTATACCTGCGGGCATTTCTTTATGTTCTATAAATTACTTCTCCAACTTCAAAATCATAATTTCGTTTCCTTTGACCCCCTGGTTTAAATATTGAGATCAACTGGCAGGCAAAAATTTTTTTTTGCAAATCTTCTTTTTGATGAGACAAGCAAAAAAAAGCTCCGTTTGCTTAATAAATTTTTATTCTGAGAGTACCCAACCATGATTACCACGCGGGTCACAAATTTCATACATGTTTCTAGGACCCAAGAAGCCTTTATGCAGTTCAAATTAGCGCCTGTTTTTTGTGGGGCAAAGGTTGGAATTTCCCCGGATTTTCTTTTAGTAAAAAAAGTTGCAAATCAGATTGTTTTCGTAGACAGTATTGTTCATGGAGTGCACATAGTATCTAGTTAGACTCTCTGTGTATATCTTCAGCAAATTTGTCGTACGCAAGTTTTTAAAGGCCTACGCTATAATCCCGTGTGGGGTAGTACTTTAGCCATTTATATGTGTAATATATGAATACACGTAGAAATTACGGAACAAGTCATCAAATGAAAGTAGGTCCAAAACTTTTTACATTCTTTTCTCCAATATTCTTGATGAGGTTCATATTATCCTATCTCATGTTTAGAAAATAAGCTAAAATAGACATTTAAAAATTACAAATTTTCACCCGGTTTTAAGAGGCTTCAGTTTTTTAACATCTAATCTTTTAAATACTAATGGTGGTTCATGTGGACTGTAGATATTCTCACTACAACGTTACAAACATCATCACTGAATACCTAATAGTAAACTCTGGTGTAGGCCATATTATAGCTGCATGTTTAGAAGAGAAAAAAGTTTAAGCATAAATCACACTTGGCCAAAGACAAGCAGATTTGGCTTTTACAAGGTGTCTTGGTAGTATAACGCACAAGACACTACTCTTAGTTTTAGTTTAATATTATGGTGGTGTTTTTAATTTATTATGTCATTATAATGCTAAACAGCTGTCCCAGATTGATATGTTATTTTAACTAGTTTCAAAAGGGGTCTTTTTTTCCGAGCCATCGGCCGGCGGCAAGCGCTTCCATATTTAGCCTTTCAAAGCCGGATATGCAAATGATGACTGATGACTACTAGATTTGAGACACAGAGACTGATTAACCCTTGAGATTCTTTGAGCTTCATGAGGATGTCATGAACATAGCTGCGACCATACTATTTCCAATATGGGTGATACTGTAAATAAGGCAGAAATATCATCTAGAACAGTTGTATAATTTTGAGCTCATGGCCATATTGTTTGCTCAGCAAAATGTATGCTACCCCTCAGTAACTGGGGAAATGTTTTGAGTACGCTATATACCGACGGATGTAGTCGGTAATATATACCAAAAATGAGCAGACCCTCTTTTTGATGGGGGAAAAGAGAAAGCAAAAATTCATGTTTTAGCTATTTATTGATAGCAATCAGATCATATAACAAGAACCACAGTCAACTCAGCAATGATTGTATATCCTAATGATAGTAGTTATACCAACTTTCCCACAGTAAGCCAAGCACAACTCTAACGGCAATAACAAAAAGTGAGTATTACATATCTTTGGCCCTTTAACGGCAAGGTCTGACGTCGACATATCAGGTTTTTGTCCCCCCATCATAAACAGTAATTAGTTACACTCTGAGTGGGATGAAAACTCCAGGAATAAGGTTTGCCAAACAAGAGGGCAGAATGATGTATTGCCGTTCCAAAAAAGGAAAGTTTCAGTTTAACCGCCAATGCCTTAATGGCCTAGAGGGATAGATATTCAATTTATTGCCCTTATATTGAATGGCTACAAATAAAATTATAAAATGAAATGAAATACAAAAAGCTTCAAAATATTTGAGATTGGCAAGGTATTGGTGCCAGCATGTACTATAAGATTAATGGCCTATCAAAATAATAATAAAATACTGAGGTTTGATAGCAAGCCTGAAGAGGTATTTGAATTAAAAAGGATATGGGTTGTTGGCCTATTTCAAGAGAAACTTATCGTAGTAACTTGTTTGCTGAAAAATCATTGCCAAGGTCCACTCTAAAATTACAAGTTATGTTACAACAGAATATTTTCTGCCAAGCTAGTATCGCTTTTTTGAAAACAGTTCTTCTCGGCTATCACAACTCTCGCAAAAATTTTCCATAATTGATTCATATTCGTTCAATATCCCGTTCAATTTAATTAGATTCTAATTCAATAAACAAAAAATAACACACACTTGGATTCATAGTATTCCCCTGCCTCTACTATTAGACTTTTACCGCGCGTCTGATATTTGTGAGATTCTGCAAATGCCAAAAGGATACAGCGCCGAATAAATTAATTCATTTAGTCTATGAAAGCTTCTAGAAAAGTAAATGTTTTAAAGATTATTGAACATTTTTCAGGCAAAAAATAGTGGATCATTCAGGCAACCATTTCTTATGAACAAAATCTGAAGGAATCCTATTAACTGGATGTATCGTTTCTCAAAAACTTCATATTACATGGTATAATGAACAAAACTTCATATTACATGGTATAATGAACAAAACTTCATAAATCTTTTAACATAATGGCGCAACGTTGACAAGGAGGCTAGCTAACCAACTGATAAGATATATATCCTACTGTGCGGTATTTTATTAAAGGTGTAAATATGATGTCAATTTAAACATTTAGAATTTTATGCAGCTTTTTAAAGCTTTCACTAATCATTAAAAGGGCTCTAAAAACGGTAAGGTATAGTGCTCAAGGAAAATCAACCTTACAAGATATAATAATGGTAAGCTTTACCAGAAGGACCCATTCTCATGATATCTTTATATTGTTTTTGGTTTTTTTAAGTGAGTTGAAATTTCTTTTAGTTATTTGCAACTGTAAAACTTGTGCAGTTTCGGTCTTGTGTGATATCCAAAGCTTCGTGTATAAAAGTATGTGTTTTATTGTTGGTAATTGTTATACTAGCAAATTAATCCTGATAATTATGACAAATATTAACAGGGACTGTGGACATGGAAGAAATAAAGCTATTATTGATATAGAACCATTTACTACATTTAGGTCGTTATTGATTTACTGACAGTGGTTGAGACTGGTAGTATATTCTTACAGGTTTGAACAAGTTTCGCCTTTTCTGAAAGTCAAAATTGTTTACTTAGGTTGAAATTACGAGGAAAAAAGTCGAGAATTATTTCTTTATGTTGATAAAGTAGATTGTTAAATATTCACCTGAACATAGCTGTCCTGATGATTAAATACTATTAGAAGTAATAAGCCTTCAGTAAATACACTATAGGCCCCTATGTTTTGATTGCACTCAATATTTAGTGAGATTTTCAATGTTTACCATTGGTCATTATCTATGCACTGGGTTTTATTACATGTAGAGGACTTCCATAAGGCGGTAAATTGCTATTTTTTTCATTTTATTTTCTTTTAACTTTTGTCCTGTCACTAAAACCATATCATATGTCTTCTTTCTCATGAAAATGAACTGTGTAAGTACTATTTTGAAAAGAAAACCTGAGACGTGTTAGAGTTTATCAACTTAATACATCTATTTTGCGAGTATGGTCAGCTGAAAATGGTTGAGCACGTTTTCAAAGGATGTCTTGCATCCTGCAGAGCGAGACTTTTCAAGAAAAGTTTCACCGAGGCTTGATACCAATACTCTTCCTACTGCCAGGGAGGGCCTCGGAGCAGTGATCAAGTTTTTAGATTCGTTACCGCAACTACGTTGCTGATGACTCGCTTGATTAAAGCAGCTCATTGAGGTTTAACCGAATGTCAATCATTGATATTGACCTACTGGGTGCTAGATATCGCAGGTTTTCCTTAACACATGAAATTATTCATAGAGAATTCAACACTACGCTGACATCACTTCCAGTTTCATAGAAGCAACTTTTTTGAAATTCATGTTTTCTTTGAATGCCTTTTTGTTTTATGGATTCGTTTGTAAATATTTGAAGGAAAGTTAACTGATTATGCATCTAACTTATTTTATTTCAAGTAAGAATTAGTTTATCTTTTATTAAAAAGAAATCACCATTTGATGGCTGTTGCAGTATTAGGAAGCCATGTGCACAGAGCTTGAATCACAATTTTCAAAGACCTTCAAATTAAGACATTGGAATTAAAAGGGAAACAACCCGAGTGAAAGAAAATCAAACCAAATCTAGTTTTTGTCGTTCATTTGGTTAAGCTTGTTGGTTATGAAACTTGCGATGAATTTCAAAACCTCGGAAGATCGACTCTGAACAGAATAGCGTGAAAACTTTAAGTGGTATCCCCGGAAATAACTATTTTGTAACTCGCAACGACTTACTAGAAAGTATGCGTTACAGTCTATACGTTGAGAGTTTGGGCATCAATCATAAACGTTGTAAAATGTATACAGCAGAGCGGCTATAGTTAACTGACCTTTAATTTTGCCGACTAGTTGATTAATGTCATGAATTTTCCGATTTTTTTTCTTTTTCTTTTTCTGGTGAAAAGCTATCGGTTTATAAACAGTAGATATAATTGCCTGCTTTCTAGACTTTTGCAAAAGATATCATGGATTAGCCGACCTTGAGAGTATATGTGAATCTCTGTACATAGGCAACGAAAAACTTTCTATCTGCGAAAGTCTGCCCCTCATAAAATAGCCTTTCTTTTTCAATTCTTTCTACATATCTATCAGCATATTTAGATACCGGTGTCAGAGAAGTCTTAGCGGGCGAAACACAGAAATTTGGGGCCCTTTAGCGCTGCTTTTAACAATGGTTGGAAGCAATATGATCATTCTTGATATAAATCGTCATGTGTTCACTAGAGTAGTAGGCGCCACGGAGGCGGTAGAATGACATAAATTTTTTTATCTGGTTTGGTTTTTTACCTTGATAATCCAGCTAAGGAGAAAAAAAAATGTCAGGACAACTGAAATAGCCTTAGCTATGGTCAGCCGGTAGTTTCAAATATTTTTTTCTGGGATCGGGGACCCGAGCCGTGGACAGGGACAGGGATCCTTTCATAGATTAATGGGCGGCTAATTTCTTTCTTTGGTTTTCTCAAATATGTGAACTTTATGCCATGACCGAAGCTTCGTTTACTCTCATTATATGCCCTTTATAAATCGCATTACCCAAACCGCTGGTAATAATTACCTGGGGAAACTCGAGATACCAATTATTTGAAGTCATTCAAAAGAGCCTTGATTATGGACATGGGCTTTGCAAAATTCTTAGGGTTAACTAGAGGTCCCGTATACTAATATAAAAATTACTAGAAGTAAAAAGACCTGTTGCCACGATAAACCCGGTCTTTCATTGATAGCGAGACGTCCCTAACCGCAGTTTGAAAGCAAAAAAAGCGCATAACATAGAAATATGCCTTAAGTCTTATGTTTTTTCCACCGTGGCTTTGTTTTTAAGACTGGGACGTAGAAGTAATTGAGTAAAAAAAATAAATAAAAAGGATGGGTTTATACTATATCTGTAGCAGAGGAAAATTAATTTAAAGAAAGGAATAAATATAATTAGATATAAAAATATATTTAAGGAATCTAATAAGAAGGTTACTGAATGCTGCTAATATAGAATATCAACCATCATAAGCTAGTTGCAGACAGACAATTCAGTTAGGGGGTTTTTGATTCTGTGGTCAATGAATATTCTTAGAAGAATTAATTCTTGGAAATAATTTATAGTCTATAATAACACAGTCAATCAGTTTAGATGAGTTAGGGTCATCGCCTGTTAACTAAAGTAAGAAGTAAGAAGTAAGAAGTAAGAAGTAAGAAGTAAGAAGTAAGACATGAGAAATGAAAAATGAGAAATATATTTTAGACAGATAACCCAGAAGGGTGAAATTGTCTTTCATCAAGGGTTAGGTGAAATGAATATCCCAGACCTGTTACATCGAATACTTCTATAAGGGCTCTACAGTTAACATCAAACATAACATAGCACACCAAAGCAGAATCCTAATTAATTTTGTTTTTTTTTAAAAAAAAAGATCAAAATATAGAATACCATTGATTGTAAAAATTGGATATAATATGACTAGAAAATATAATAATTGTCAATGACAGCTGAGGTTATAAATATAACTTCGTTTCAACATCTAATAATAAAGCCAAAGACTCTGATTACTTTCCAGAAGAAAGAAGGCATTGCGAGAAGTTTTTTCTTATAATAAAATCCCTACCATTTTGATAGACTAACTGAGTGTGTAGAAACTTTTGGCGATATTGAATCGAAAGATCCCAAACAAGTACTGCTGGACCAAAATTTTTGAGATTAGTGTTTTAGAATCAAACGTCTACATTCTATATCCTCTTGTTATTTTACTTACCATATACCTCCTAGATATTGGGACAATCAAGTTATTTATTTTTATCACTTTTATAGTTACTTTTTACAATCCTACAGATTGAATCCCAGGCTACTATTTGCGTCATCACTTTTTTTTTAAACTTGTACCAAAAAGGCACTTTGTTCCATGGAAAAATTAGCAACTTCAAATCTTTATTGTCAGGCCAAACTCCCGTAGGATCATTAAGTTAAAAACCTCTTCTTTATGTATAGTAAACAATTTTGGTCACTATAAATACTTTATAAGCAATACCTTCAACATAAGATACTTAAGGCACTCGTGCTATTCTAAATGTTTTTTTTCTGTATTAATCAAAGTCAATTTAGATTTTGGTAAGTAGTAGAATCACCTATGGTATAAACTATCATTATGGTGTAATTATTACGGTTCTTATTATGACGTTTGATGTTCTACCCATAATTTTCTTTTAAAGAATCGAATCAAATGATGAATGATGTTCTCTGTAATGGAGATGGTCTGAAAAGCCCAGTTACCATTGGTTCTAATTATATTTAACAGTTCTATTCCATGTCGACATTTTATGGTCAAGAAGAACTGTATCTTAAAGACTATTTTTTAGCTCAATAATGTTGTGCACATCAAAGGACGTATTAGTGAGCCCTCACGGAAGCTTTAGCGCACGCTTCATTTATGCATAAAAATATCCAAGTCGGGGATAATGATTTGTCATGTACCCCTAAAAACAAGATAGAACTTATTTTTTAATTAATCGATATAGACATCTTAAAAGATTGACCTAGGCTAAGGTCACCCCAAACACTCCACTTCGGTTAAACTAACTTAGCATTGGGTTCCTTCCGTGAGACAAGTTAGGATCATCCTCCTAATTAGTGTTACCCCTTTAAGAATGTGCTATCCAAATTAAAGCTGCATATATATTAATGTGCTTCCAGGGATTCCTTATATCATTAATTATTAACTATATGATTAAGAACCCCAACCTGTACTAATGTCTATAATTAGCTGAGGCCTGATCATAAGATGTTTGTCCTCGATTCTATTAATATGTTAATAACCGGTCATTTTTTTTTCTTTAGATCTGATAATATCAAGTAGAAATATACCCTGTTACACTCTCTATATCTTTTTTTATTAAAGTGTACCTAAGTTAATCTTATGGATAAAAAATCAACACACTGTGACAGTGAGATTTGTAATATTATTAATTTTGGGGAAAAATGTGTGGGTGTTTGGATGCATAGCCCTCCATCCGAAACCAATTCGAACTATTAGCAGCAACAGACGGTTTGTGAGTTTTAAATTTTTACATATGTAGTATTCCTTTTGCTTCGGTGTTAATTATGTGCTAATATTTTTCTCAATTATTTGTTGTTCTGTCTATCAGTTAAAAGTGAATGTTTTTTCTACCATTAATGAAAAAAAAAATTTACAGATATCTTGGTCAGCCTTTTGCCAGGGTCGAGTCTGGAAGGTTTTAAAGTTTAACGAACTAAACAGTCTACAGATACCGTTTCCACCAATGCATGTTGTGTAAAACGGATACCCGTAACAGTATAAAATATTACATGTGGATTTTAAATACATCTCGATATCAAATGCAATTAATCCTACTTTGTGTCTTCGGTATTTTGAACTAATCAGCAAGGGGTCCTGTCTCATCAGACAAAATCTGTGCAGCAATTGGTAGCCCACGCTAGGTTTTTTTTTTTTTTGCTGATTTTGTACTTGCAAGAAAAAAACACCCATGCGCCCCAGGTTTTTTCTTTGCGGTTCGCTTAATATCACCTTCCCGCGATTCCTCTCTGTCTCTGAAATAAAAAAGGGGTTCTTAAGCCCCATAGGATAGTTGCAATTTTTTTTTCTTATTTCCGCACTTACGGATGCAGGCCTCACTGTAAAATGCCATCAAGTATACCTAAGCCTGATGTTTTCCCTGTTTAATTATTATAAATTTTATGGACACCTTAAGAAACAGATTCTATATTACTATACCGTTTACTATTACTACTTGAATTAATTTATATTAGTTTGTTACTTTTGAATTCTGATTGTCACTTCAGGTTTAAAGCCACCACTGTCATCCTCAGTGAAATGTTTCCTGCTAAAAAAAGTTTTCTTTCAATGTGCCTTTACAATTTTTTTAGGAACATTGGGATATATTCTTTGAAAATGTTTAATTATGATGACAATAATATATATATATACTGATTTTATATCTATTTTTAACCAAATTAATTTCGCAAAATTTAACAATCTCAGGGGGTGAATGACTTGGTTGATCGATTATTGATACTAACCGCAGTCATTGCGGAAACC
>Ga0160505_100788_pt1 | contig 16258 bp, 12 predicted proteins | sample DIDeMG_FD_108225 | JGI IMG/M metagenome (GOLD analysis project Ga0160505, IMG submission 108225) | Enriched chicken feces microbial communities from UW Madison campus, WI, USA - DID2874_E49_Stillage MG | ecosystem: Host-associated > Birds > Digestive system > Large intestine > Fecal ... | reverse complement strand
ATAAGAAAAAAGGCAGGTGAACGAGATGGAACAAGTAGAGTGGAAAGGGATCGCCGAAGAGCGGTTTCGTCCGTATAAGCAGTGGGTCACTCCTTCAGGGTATTTATGCGGCACCTATGCGGCAGCCGTCTTTTTGGCCTACTATCAAGATTACATCGATGAAACGATCATCCCGAAAGCGTTTCGCCGAAAAAAACAGCGGGATCTGACAGTAGTGACGGAAATGCTGCGTGTGCTGATTCAGCCTCATGGGTTGCCGACGATCGCTTGGCAAGTCAGTCATGGTTTGACTCGGTTTTTCGATCAATTCCAATTGCCTTACCGCGGACGTGCGACCGTTGTTGGCGGTTGGCATCGAGCGTGCAAACGAATCGACGAAGGTAAACCGGTGATCATCGGTATTTTGAAGCCTTTAGGCAGCACATATGGCAATCATTGGGTCGTGGCTTACGCTTACGCCGAAACCGCCAGCGGAGAACGCTATTTTAAAGTTCATGACAACTGGGGCAACTACAAAAAAGTAATTCCCGCCAGTTGGGTAAACGGTACCGTCACACTTCCTTGAACGAGACGGTTAAAAAAACAGTCACTTTGTGCTAGAATAGAAGAAAACAACCACATTCATTGGAGGCAATCATGGGCGAAAGTTATAAAGATAGTTCGTTGAAAATTTTTAGTTTAAATGGAAATTTACCATTAGCAGAAAACATTGCGAAAGTTTTCGGTACAGAACTAGGGAAGTCAAAAGTGACACAGTTTAGTGATGGAGAGATTGCCATCAATATCGAAGAAAGTGTGCGGGGCGACCATATTTATATCATTCAATCGACGAATGAACCCGTCAATGATCACTATTTAGAGCTATTGATCATGATCGATGCGATGAAACGGGCTAGTGCGAAGACCATCAATGTCGTTTTGCCTTATTACGCATATGCACGGCAAGACCGAACCGCCAACCCGCATGAGCCGATCACTGCAAAATTGATTGCCAATATGCTGGTGGAAGCAGGGGCTTCTCGGATCTTGACGCTTGATCTGCATGCCGTCCAAGTTCAAGGATTTTTCGACATCCCAGTGGATAATCTCTTTACGATCCCATTGTTTGCTCATTATTATCGCGAACAAAAAATGACTGGTGACGACTATGTCGTTGTTTCACCAAAAAACAGCGGTGTCCAACGGACCCGTAGTTTGGCAGAATACTTAGATACAGCGATCGCGATCGTCGATCAAGATGAAGCCGATGGCGGCTATGTGATTGGTGATGTCGTTGGGAAAAAATGTATTTTAGTTGATGACATTTTAAATACCGGCCATACATTGGCAAAAGCGGCAGACTTGTTGAAGGAAGCTGGTGCCAGCGAAGTGTATGCTTGTGTGTCTCATGCCTTACTTTCGCCGCCAGCTAAAGAAATTTTGGATCAATCAGCGATTGAAAGGATTTGTGTCACCGATTCTTGTTGGACCAGCGAAGAACGCCATCCAGAAAAACTGCACTACATTTCTTGTGCTGAATTGATGGGGGAAGCCGTTCGCCGCATTCATGAAAATACACCAATGAGTCCATTGTTCCGCCTGGAAAGCAAAGAGTATAAATAATAATATGAAAAGCACCCGCTATCCTTAGGGACAGCGGGTGCTTTTGCATGTAAGGGGAAGTGGATCAGACCCAGCGAATCAGTTCAACTGGTTGCGGTTTAAGACCGTTTCTCGTTTGATCAGCTTATGTGGTACGACCAGCTGTACGCCGTTTGAATCTTCGTGATTCAATTGCGCCATCAGCCGTTCGGTAGCGATTTTTCCTAAGGACAACACGTTGATATCGATACTAGTCAAATACGGATGGGTCAAAGTAGCAAAGATCGAATTGTTGAAACTGATGATGGATAAGTCGTCGGGGACTTTGTAGCCATACATCGTCGCTAATTGAATGATCCGCACAGCGAACAGATCATCGATCACGACGATGGCCGTTGCTTGGGATTCTTTGATCGTTTCTTCAAACGTGACGTAATCTTCCGCTTTTTCAAAGGTCAATGCTGGATAAAAGGGGAGATTTGCCAGCATCATGGCTTTTTGGTAGCCGAAAAAACGTTCGAAATACAGATTTTCATGGGTCGTATTAGTAGCAAATAAAATCTTCGTATGCCCTTGGGCGATCAGATGCTCGGTTGCTTGCTTGCCTAACAACTGGTTGTCATTATCGACAAAAACGATTTTGTCTTCATTGCTGTATGGTTGACCAATCAAGGTAAAAGGGACTTCTTTTTCGACCAGATAGTCGATGATGGGGTCTTTTTCATCGGAATAGACCAAGATAAAGCCATCTACTTGTTTTTGCAGGTGCATCCGTTCCACGTTTTTTAGTAATGTAGCAAAGTCACGGGCGGAGGCAACGGCAACCGTCATTTGATGATGGCGGGCCTCTTCATTGATGGCTTCGATCGTTTCTAAATAAAAGGGGTTTCCTAGTCGTTCTTTCGAATCAAGAGGCGGCAAGATCACGCCGATGGCACTGGATATCTGTTTGCCGAGATTTCGAGCCGCAAGATTGGGGACATAGCCCATTTCTGCCATTACTTTGCGCACTTTCTTCTTGGTATCTTCAGAAATGCTGGGATGATCGTTTACGACACGAGAAACCGTGGATGTAGCGACGCCAGCCTTTTTGGCGACATCTTTGACCGTAATGCTCACTGATTTCCCTCCTTTTTTAGCTTATAGTATCACAAAGTGTCGGCACAAGGGTAGAGCCAATCAAAAGAAAGAAGAAATGCAGACATTTCTTCTTTCAGAAGGCTTGTTTAGTTGATCGCTGTACTGATTTCGTCTTCTAAAACATAGTCTTTGCCATACAACTTGATTGGCAATGCCTCACCGCTGATTTTCTTCAAAGTCACCGTTGACTCATTGACGGAAACAAAGAGCAGACGTCCACGATAGTTGATGTGGAAGGCGTAGCGGCTCCAAGTTTTAGGTAAGAATGGCGCAAACCCTAAGTGATCGTGATCAGTTTTCATTTGAGCAAAACCTTGAACGATCGCTAACCAGCTACCGGTCATAGAAGTGATGTGCAAGCCATCATCGGTATCATTGTTGTAATTGTCCAAATCAAGACGAGCAGTCCGCTCATACATTTCCAACGCTTTTTCTTCCATCCCTAATTCCGCTGCCAAAATCGCATGAATACTTGGGGAAAGGGAAGATTCATGCACTGTCATCGGCTCATAGAAATCAAAGTTCCGTTGTTTTTCTTCTTTGCTGAATTGATCGCCAAAGAAGTAGATCCCTTGCAAAACATCGGCTTGCTTGATAAAGCAAGAGCGCAAGATATGATCCCACGACCAATTTTGGTTCAATGGTAAATGTTTTGGATCAAGATCGGAAACGGGCATCAAGTCTTTGTCTAAGAAGGTATCATGCTGGACGAAGACTCCAAGCTCTTGGTCTTCTGGGAAGTACATATTGTCGATGATGTCTTGCCATTTGGCTTGCTCTTCGTCAGAGATCGTGACAGCCGCTTCGTCTTTGAAGGCTTCATAGCTGGCTAAGGTATAAGCTAAGACCCAAGTAGCCATTTTATTGGTGTACCAGTTGTTATTGATATTGTTTTCGTATTCGTTTGGTCCTGTAACGCCATGGATCATGTATTTTTGCTGGCGTTTTGAATAGTGGACACGATCTGCCCAGAAACGTGAGATCGCGCTTAACACTTCTAATCCTTCTTTTTTCAGGTAACTTGTATCGCCAGTATAATTCGTATAGTTGTAGATGGCATAAGCGATGGCACCATTTCGGTGGATTTCTTCGAAAGTGATCTCCCACTCATTGTGGCATTCGATCCCAGTGAAGGTCACCATTGGGTAAAGGGCACCTGCTAAGCCTTGTTTTTGCGCATTGATATGGGCTTGCGGCAATTGGTTGTGACGGTATTTCAACAAGTTACGGGTCACTTCTGGTTTTGCTAATGCCAAATACAATGGAACTGCATAGGCTTCGGTATCCCAGTAAGTCGCACCGCCATATTTTTCACCAGTAAAGCCTTTCGGTCCAATGTTCAAGCGCTCGTCTTCGCCATAATAGGTTGAAAACAATTGGAACAGGTTGAAACGAATCCCTTGTTGCGCCGCAGCATCGCCTTCAATGATCACATCAGCTAAATCCCAGCGGGCTTTCCAAGCAGCGACTTGTTCTGCACGCAACGCATCATAATCTGCTTTGTATAAAGTGCCTAATTCGGTGACTTTTGCTGGATGATCATGAGCGGGAACATCACGACTCGTAACGATCAAGACTTCTTTGATCAATGAGAAGGTGTCACCGGCTGTTCCAGAAAAGGCAAAGGTATCAGCAACGCAAAGCTCGTTTTTCACGGAATCGATCGGTGTTTGGCTATGACGCATAGCAGAAGTGACAGTAAAGCGTTCAATGTCAAAATTATTTTCTACGGTCCGAGTGGTCAAGTAATGGAAGGTTTCGGTTTGACCATGAGCCAATTCTTCCCAGAAACGTTCGTCGTAGTTGCTGTCTTCGTTATGGACATTGTTATCTAGTTTAGAAACGACTTTGATCTCAGCGTCGCCTTCAATGATCTCAGCGTCCATCTTAATGAGGGCAAGTTCACGTTTTACGATGCTCAAGAAGCGTTCAAAAGAGAATTTTACGGTGGCACCTGCCAAAGTGACAGTAAAGTTGCGGCGTAAAATCCCGGTTTCCATGTCTAGTTCTAAACGGAAATCACTTGGGCTGATTTTTGCTAAGTCGACTAATTGGTCATTGACAAATAGGTCCATTGCAATAAAGTTGACCGCGTTGATCACTTTGCCAAAATAATCAGGATAGCCGTTTTTCCACCAGCCGACACGGGTTTTGTCTGGGTACCAGACACCAGCGATATAAGTACCTAAGTGATGATCGCCGCTGTATTGTTCTTCAAAGTTGCCGCGCATTCCCATGTAGCCATTCCCGATACTTGTTAGCGACTCTTGCAGTCGACGATTTTCTTTATCTAAGGTAGATGTCGCGATTTTCCATGGATCGATCTCGAACAATCGTTGGATTTTTTTCATGAAAGTCCCTCCAGAATCTTTTTGATATCTCTATCATAAACGCAAACGATTGCATCGTCAAGTGAAAGTTGTTGCGTTTAAAGAATTTCCTGTAAGGAAACATCGAGAAAGAGAGATCCAGTTATATAAAGGTGAAAAAGCGAATAGAATCCCTTTTGATATTTCTGGGTTTACAAAATCTTTTTTCTCCGTTAGAATGAACTCATTAAGAAACCGATTGCGTAAATCGATTCAGGGAAGGAAGAAGGAAGATGAAAAAATTATTGAGCTTCGAATTTTGGCAAAAATTCGGAAAAGCGCTAATGGTGGTTGTCGCTGTTATGCCAGCCGCTGGTTTGATGATCAGTATTGGGAAAACGATCCCAATGATCAATGCCGACTGGGCATTTTTGATCACTACAGGAGGCGTCATTGAAAACATTGGTTGGGCAATTATTGGTAACCTGCATTTATTATTTGCATTAGCTATTGGTGGTAGTTGGGCTAAAGAGCGAGCTGGTGGGGCATTTGCTGCTGGGATCGCCTTTATTTTGATCAACCGAATCACTGGTTCGATCTTTGGCGTGACGAGCGCGATGTTAACCGAAGAAGGCGCCTTTACCCATACGTTATTTGGGACGAAGATCATGATCGACGGCTTCTTTACTAGTGTATTAGAAGCACCTGCTTTGAACATGGGTGTCTTTGTTGGGATCATCGCCGGTTTTGTGGGAGCAACAGCTTACAACAAATACTATAATTTCCGCAAATTACCGGATGCGCTTTCCTTCTTTAACGGCAAACGCTTCGTACCTTTCGTAGTGATCGCCCGTTCAGTAGTCGTCGCATTAGTGTTATCGATCGTTTGGCCCTACATTCAGGCAGGCATCAACAACTTCGGTTTATGGATCGCGCAATCACAAGAAAGTGCGCCCGTTTTAGCACCGTTCTTGTTTGGAACCTTGGAGCGGCTGCTCTTACCATTCGGGCTGCATCACATGTTGACGATCCCGATCAATTACACCGAATTAGGTGGAACTTACACGATTCTTTCTGGCGCACAAGCCGGCACCCAAGTCTTTGGACAAGACCCATTATGGCTTGCTTGGGCAACGGATCTAGTGAACATGCGCAATGCTGGCGATACGTCACAATATCAATTTTTATTGGAAAACTTTGTTCCTGCCCGCTTTAAGGTTGGACAAATGATTGGTTCATCTGGGATCTTGATGGGCTTGTCTTATGCCATGTATCGCAATGTCGATGCGGACAAACGGCACAAATATACCTCTATGTATTTATCAGCTGCTATCGCTGTCTTCTTGACAGGGGTAACGGAACCGTTGGAGTTCATGTTTATGTTTGCTGCCGTACCGCTTTACATCGTTTATGCAGTCGTACAAGGGGCTGCGTTTGCGATGGCGGATATCGTCAACTTACGGGTCCACTCTTTTGGGAATATCGAGTTGTTGACCCGTACCCCAATGGCGATCAATGCCGGTTTAGGACAAGATTTGATCAACTTTGTGTTAGTGACCATCGTCTTTGGTGTCGGGATGTATTTCTTGGCCAACTTCTTGATCAAAAAATTCAACTTTGCAACACCAGGTAGAAACGGCAACTATGAAACAGAAGGAGCCAGCGATGCGCCAGCAACAGCTTCGGCGGATGGCAATTTGAACCCAGATTCGCAAGTCGTGAAAATCATTCATTTATTAGGCGGACGTGAAAATATCGCCGACGTTGATGCATGTATGACCCGTTTACGGGTCTCTGTGAAAAATCGAGAAGCAGTCGGCGATGAAAAAGCATGGAAAGCCGCAGGGGCTTTAGGCTTGATCGTAAAAGACAACGGCGTGCAAGCAGTCTATGGACCGAAAGCAGATGTTTTAAAATCAGACATTCAAGATATCTTAGATTCTGGTGTCACGATTCCCGAACCGACGGCTAGTCAAGCACCAGTAGAAACCACTACCCACCAAAGCCAAGGCGTGACAGCTGAACTAGCTGCCGTTGCCACTGGAGAAGTGATGCCGATCACCTCTGTCAAAGACCAAGTGTTTGCGGAAAAAATGATGGGTGACGGTTATGGCGTGCGCCCAGAGCAGACGACAGTTGTCGCACCAATCAGCGGGAAAGTCACCAACATCTTCCCAACGAAACATGCGATTGGCTTGCTTTCTGATGAAGGCATCGAAGTATTGGTTCACATGGGCTTAGATACCGTTGACTTAAACGGTGCCCCCTTTACGGTAGCTGTCACTGAAGGACAACAAGTGGCGATGGGTGACAAGTTAGCGGAGATGGATCTCGCTGCAGTAAGTGCTGCTGGCAAAGACACCACCATCGTTGTAGTGTTGACCAACAGCGATCAAATCGATTCCTTTGAATTGACCCAAATCGGTAAGCAACAAGCAGCCGCAGTTGTTGGAATCGTAAAACTATAATAAAATGACAAGCGGGTCGACTCTTTTGTTGACCCGCTCTCTTTTATTTTTTTAAGGAATCGTACAAGCAAACCGAGAGAAGGAGCCTTATTCATGAAGGTATTAACATTGAACACCCATAGCTGGTTAGAAGAAAATCAGCTCGAAAAATGCAAGATGATCGCACAAGAGATTGCAACAGGCGACTATGACATCATCGCCTTGCAAGAAGTCAACCAAACGATCGCTGCTCAAACCATCGTTCCTGATGGGCTTTATTGCCCCACAGATACGCTGGTGGAAATCAAGGAGGACAATTTTGCTTTGCGTCTAGTGGAAGAACTACAACTGTTAGACTGTGATTACTACTGGTCATGGACCTACAGTCACGTAGGCTATGACATTTACCACGAAGGCAATGCCTTATTGTCCAAACAGCCCATCATTGCCAAAGAATACCTTGCTTCACAAGCCACGGATGTCTGGGATCATACCACACGCAAAAACCTGAGCGGCGTGACTGAAGCCGATGGACAGATCGTACAAGTCGTTAGCTGTCATTTTTCTTGGTGGCAAGACGGTAAATTTGCCTACGAGTGGCAACAGACAGAAGCATTTTTAGCAGAACGGGCAGATACCTTATTGATCCTAGGAGATTTCAACAACGATGCGGCCAGTTCTGGTCATCAACTCGTCCTTGACAGCTCCTTACAGCTGCAAGACAGCTTTTTAACGGCTACCGAAACGATCGGTGAAGCCTCTGTCGTTAAAGCCATTGATGGTTGGCAAGACAATCGAGAAGCATTGCGGATCGATTATGTTTTTGCATCCAATGACCTGCAAGCAACGGAATATGAAGTCGTTTTTGACGGAACGCGTACTCCGATCGTCAGCGATCACTTTGGAATCAAAGTGGTTTTTGCTTCAAAAACAGAGCCAAACTAGCAGAAGCGACAGCAAAAAAGCAGTGCCAACTGGCACTGCTTTTCTTTTTGGGGAAGTTAAATCGCTGATCGAACAAGGAGGAAAAAGAATAAACTCAATAAAAGAATGAATGCTAATGCCCCATAGGTAAAACTCTTTTCGCCCCAGGTTGCGTTTTCCTCCTGACTCGAAAGACTCCTTCTTGTAAAAAAGACGAGTCCTGCGCCGATGACATTCGCTGTCAGTAACTGTTGAAAGAAGATCAGGAATAAATACTGACTCAAAAGGCCTTTTTTACTCATGGAAAACCGTTGAATAAAGTACAGGCAAGCCCCTTGCAGCAAAAGGAGACTACTTAACAAGACCCCTAAAGCGGCTAACGGTTGCGAGTTGAGGTACTGGGCAAAGGTCATCCCATGGTTGAAGGCAGTCAAGGAAAGATAAAGATAGTAAGCACCGGCGATCAAAAGCCAATAACTCAGTAAAATCAATGGAAACGCCCATTTTCGTTTAGTCATGGTTGTCCTCCTGTAAAGTGAATAGTCCGTAGGAACGGATCAAATAATCAATCAAGCAGCTTAGTCCAATCAAAGACTGGCTAGGGATTTTCTTGCGACCGATTTGAAAAAAATCGCAATAATAGGTCAGGTGAAACGTTGAATGGCGAGCAAAATAATTATCTCCTGGCGCACTCAATGTCAAAACGGGAATCTGACGAATCGCAAAAGTCGTCAGATTCTCTTTGACGTTTTCTGTTTCGCCGCTCAGTGAGGCGATGATCACACAATCTTCGGCAGTGATCATCGGCATGACCATATCAAATTCCGTTTTGTTCGGCAATACGATCACTCGTTTTTCCATAGAAAGCATCATTTTGGAAAACTCCTCCAGTGCTTTCTTTTGGGAAAACCCAGTTGGGTAGCAGTAGATGGTTTTGCTGCGGTCAAACAAGCGGTTGAGGGCAGCTAAGTCTACCGTTTTTACATAGTTGAGGGTGGCGAAAATATCCTCTTGTTGCTTTTCAAAAATCGTTTTTTGTTGCGAAATCGTTGTTGCCTGTTCTTGCTGATGCCGTAGAAAATATTTGAACTCGGAATAGCCAGAAAAACCAAGTTTTTTCGTCAACCGTAAAATAGAAGACTTGGAGACGTGAACCTGCTCGGATAGCTCGACGATCCCCATAGATAGAACGGTGTCGCCGTTGGAAAGAATGTAGTTTAGAATGCCACGATCAAGTTCACTTAACTCTGATTGGTGCTGTTGAATCAAATACTGTAATTTCACAAAAACCCCTCCTTATGGATTAAGTATAGCTGAAAAGCCAGGAGGGGAGGCGAAGAACGCTGGCTAGTGTAATTCTGGCCAAAAGGCTTGATTTGCTTCAATCAATTCATCGAGTAATTCTTTGGCTACACGGGCATTTGGGACCACTTTTGAAAGAATCAGTGCTTGCCATAATTTTTGGTAAGAACCCTCTGCCCAAGCCTCCACGACTAATTTTTCTACGGCGACTTGTTGCTCCATCAATCCTTTTTGGAAGCGAGGGATCTTGCCTTGTGTGATTGGTTCTGCCCCGTTACTGCCGACGATACAAGGCACTTCCACCATTGCCTGTTCATCAAAGTTGACGATCGCTCCTTCGTTAGGCACGATCAACAGCATCCGTTCTTGCGTGTTATAAGCAATCGCTCGTGCAAGGTCCACGATGTAGCTGGCGTGTTCATCCACTTCAAGCGTGGTGTCAGTCGCTGTCTGGTTTTCTACGATGCGTTGGCATTCACCAAAGACGTGTTTTTCGCGGCCAGCCATGACTTCATTTGCCCGTGTAAAAGATGGGTTGGTGTGCGCCACTTCATCTTGAGGGAAAAAGTAATATTTCAAGTAGGTATTTGGCAAAGTGGATGGATCAACTTCGTACACTTCTTTTGCTTTGGCAAAGGTGTGCATCCAGCTGGCATCAGCATGTTGGCTCGCTTCGATTTCTTCTGGCAATGAATAGCCGTATTTTGCCACATACGCCTGGATCTGCGGCAGCAAATCATTGCCAGCTTTGTCTCGTATATCTGTCCACCAGCCAAAGTGATTCAAGCCATAATAGCGAACCACCAACTCTTTGCGAGAAGCTAAACCGATCGCTTGCGCCATCCGTTCTTCGATTCCCACTGGCATATCACAAATATTAATGATCTTGGTATCAGGGCGCAATTTACGAGTCGCTTCTGCGACGATCGCTGCAGGATTGGAATAATTCAACATCCATGCATCAGGGGAATATTTTTCCATGTAATCGACTAACTCCAATACACCGCCGATAGAACGCATCCCATAAGCGATCCCGCCAGGACCACAAGTTTCTTGGCCGACCACACCATATTTCAAAGGGATTTTTTCATCCTTTTCGCGCATCGCATACAAGCCAACTCGGATATGCGCCATCACAAAATCGACATCCTGAAATGCGGTTTCGGGATCAGTGGTTGCTAAAAAGCTGATTTCTGGTGCGCGTTCTTTTAATAAAATCTCGCAAGCTTGTGCAACTTTTTCTTGTCGTTCTTCCAAATTGTCGTAAAACTTGATTTGGCGAATCGGGAAACGATCCAAGTGTTCCAAAAGCATCAAGACGATTCCTGGGGTAAAGGTACTGCCGCCTCCGGCGATCACGATTGAAAATTTTTTCATTTTTGTTTCCTCCTTAGTCTGATACAGCTAATAATTTTTCGAATTGTTCTCTCACTTGTGGCACATCCAGGCCAACGATCACTTGGAAGGCGTTGCCGTTGCGAACGACACCATGGGCACCAGCGCCTTTAAAGATGTCATCTGGCAGCACTTGGTCTTGATCTTTGACGGTGATTCTTAGGCGAGTGGCACAATTAGTGACTTTATCAATGTTGTCGCGACCGCCAAACCCTTCTAAGTAGACTGCGGCTTGTTCGGTGTAGCGATTGGCACCAGCCATCACTGGCGTTCCAGTGTTGGCTTGTTTTTCTTTGTAATCTTTTTTGGTGTACAGTTTGACTTCGCTATTGTTTTCTTCCCGTCCTGGTGTGGCTAACTTAAACTTGAGGATCAAGAAGCGGAAAACAAGGAAATAAAGGGCAGTAAAGGCTAACCCGATCACCAGCTGCGTGAAGATCATACTGCGATGATTTTGAAATAGCGGAATCCAGACCTTCGCCAACAGATCAATCAAGCCGCCCCCCATATCTCCAACGACCCCGAAGGCAAACATCGTTGCCGCCATGGTCGCTGCTAAAACAGCGTGCACCGCAAAGAGGGGTGGTGAGATAAAGAGGAAGGTGAATTCCAATGGCTCGGTGATACCAGCTAAAACGGCAGTTAAAGTGGCAGGGATCAAAATCGCTAAGACCTTCTTTTTGTTTTCAGGCTTGGCTGTGAAATAAAAAGCAGCAGCGATCCCCGGTGCAGCAAAGATCTTAGAATTGCCATGTAAAGCAAAGCCCCCTTCAGGGAAAAGCTCTTTCAATGGTCTGGTGGATTGGGCAAATTCTTGTAAATGTGCCATCCAGTATTTGGAGATTCCTTCTTCGACGACAGCGGGACCAAAAACAAAGGGGGTATACACGAAATGATGGAGACCTGTGGGAATCAATATTCGCTCTAAGAAAGTATAGAGCCAGACCCCAAAGACCCCAGCACTTGCTAGAAACCCTTGCATGGACCCAATGCCAGCTTGGACTTTCGGCCAAATCAATGCGATCAAAAAAGCAACTGGCAGCATTAAAAAGAAACCGAGGATCACGACAAAGGAAGAGCCTTGAAAGATTCCGAGAAAATCAGGCAGCTTCGTATCGAAAAACTTGTTGTGAAGATAGACGACGATCGCCGAAATAAAAATTGCTCCGATAATACCAGTATCTAATGTTTTGATGCCAGCGATCATTTTCAAACCACTCTCACCGCCGGGATCAGCTGCAAAGTTGACACCGAAGAAGTTACCAAAGTACTCGATCATGCCAGAAATAAAATAATTACAAGTAATATAGACGACAAAGGCTTCCATTGCCGCTCGCGCATTGGCTTTTTTTGCGAGACCGATCGGTAATCCAATGACAAATAATAATTCCATTTGGTTGAAGACCGTCCACGCTCCGTTTTCAATGATCGTCCAAATGTTGTACCAAGTAGAGCCTTCAGTGGCGATGCTCCCCACAAGCATCGGATTTTTAAAGATAATACACAGCGCGACCATGATCCCTGAAAAGGAAAACAAGAGGACCGGGGTAAACATCGCACCGCCAAACCGCTGAACTTTTTCCATCATAATTTCTTAACATCTCCTTTCAATTTTTACTACAACCTCAGTATAGAAAAGAAAGATAGCGGTTACAATAAAGCGAGTCAGCATAGGAACGTAGAAGCAAACAAAGAGAAAAAGTGGCAACTGCGGGGAAATTTCCCATAAAAAAACAAACCTGTGAAACACAGGTTTGTTTGCTACGTACGTGTATTTAAATTTCGACGTTGCCATAACGATTGGCAAGGGCGGTGCGGATCAAGCGCTCTGCCAAATGCTCATTTCTTGCAAGGAGCGGTCCGTGGAAGTAAGAGCCGAACACATTGCGGTAAACCACGCCTTCGGTTTGGTCTTCGCCATTATTTCCTTGTCCTTGGATGACTTTCCCCAATGGTTTTTCCCCTTTACCTAAAAAAGTACGGCCATTATGGTTTTCAAAGCCATAATAGGTTTCATCGAATTCTTCATTGTGGATCACGATGTCACCGATGAATCGGTTGTTTTCTTGGCTTAAGGTGTAATGATCCAAGGCGCCGATCCCATTGATTTTCTCACCGTTGGCACCGATGTAGTAATGACCCAGCAATTGATAGCCGCCGCAGATCGCCAGCATGACGCCATCATTTTCGATATAGCTGGTCAGGGCTTCTTTTTTTGATTGGATATCTTGTGAAACGATCACTTGTTCAAAATCTTGTCCGCCACCGAAGAAGACGAGATCATATTTTTCAGGATCGAAGGGCTCGTGAATGCTGACGACTTCTGCGTTGAAGGTCACGCCTAGTTTTTCGGCCACGTAGCGCAGCATCAAGAGATTGCCGTTGTCGCCATAAGTATTCAAAAGATTTCCATACAAGTGGGCAACATTCAGTTGATACTTAGTCACGACTCATTCCTCCTTTGATATAGCCTTTTTCCGCAAGCTTTTTGCGTAGCTGCAAGACTGCAGTGTAAGTCGCTAAAATATAGACTTTTTCTGTTGGTAAGTCTGCGATTTGCTTGATAACGTCATCAAGTTCAGGGGTTTCAATGATTTTTTCTTCAGGGATCCCCGCAACTTTTAGCCGCAACGCCATATCTTTGTGACGATCACCACCAGCGATCACTTGAGGAATCCCCATATCGGCAAACGCTTCATGGTCGCCATCCCAAATCCAGCTGACGTCGATCCCATCTGCGTAGTTGGCATTCAACAAGCTGACTAGCGAGAAAGGATAGGGCGACAGGCCGATCATATCGATGACTTGGTTCAAACCAACAGGGTTTTTAACTAAGACTAACGTACATTCTTTGTCCCCAATGCGGATCACTTCTTGACGACCAAAGACTTTTTCGTCATAGGCCAAACCAGATTTGATTTTTGCAGGTGCTACGCCATAATATTCCGCAACCGCAGTTGCCGCCAGCGCATTGTAGACATTGTACATCCCACCAACTTCGATGCGATAGTCGTTGCCATCGATCACAAAGTCAGCAGAGGTGTTGTCCATTGCGGTCATTTCCGTCAGTTTATAATCCAATTCTGGTCGATGGAAGCCGCAATTTGGGCAGTAGTATTTTCCAAGATTGGCATAGGTGATCATTTTATAGTGTAAAATGTGATGACACTCAGGACACAACACGCCATCCGTATTGTAATGGGCCATCTGCTCTTCATCTGGCAAATGATCAAATCCATAGTATTTCCGCGGATTGACAGTTGCTACCGAATTGAACAGTGGCGAATCCCCATTGCAGAGGATCGTAGCTTCTGGTGAGTTTGCGGCACCTTCAACGATCATTTTATAGGTCGTATAGATCTCGCCATAACGGTCCATTTGATCGCGGAAAATATTGGTGAAAACGAATAATTCCGGTTTGATGTACTTCGTTACTTTGCTGAGACTGGCTTCATCGATTTCTAAAACCGCAAATTTTTTGCCTTTTTTAGGGCGTGCCGATAGAAAGGTTGAAACGATCCCTTGGACCATATTGGCGCCGGTGGGGTTCGTCAATACTTCATCAAATTCTTGGCGCAAAATATTGACAGTTAAGGCAGTCGTCAATGTTTTGCCGTTGGTGCCTGTGATCACGACGACTTGGTAATCTTTCGCCAAATGATCTAATATATGTGGATCAACTTTTAATGCTAATTTACCAGGCAGGCTTGAGCCGCCTTTGAAAAAGTTCTTTAATACCCATTGAGAGGTCTTACCGACTGAAACAGCCAGATGACTTCGTATTCCCATAATGTAACCCTCCATTAGAGCGAATGCTTTCATTGTGCAAATTCAATTTATCATACCATATACCAAGAAAAAGGTTAAATTGCTTTTGCGATTCTTTAAATTTCTGCAAAGACCATTCTGATAAATGGCTCTTTTACTTGCGATGATCAAAGGCTTGAAAAGCAAAACAGCAAACCTTCTGCCAGGTTTGCTGCTGCTTTAACCGATAATGATTTTTTCCGTTGGGTACTCGTAGCCTAAGTCACGTGTTTCTTTTGGTACGAATAACATCAAGGTGTACAGCATACCGACACGGCCGATAAACATCAAAAGAGCAATCACGAGTTTGCCGATGGTTGATAAATCGCCCGTGATTCCTAAAGAAAGCCCTGTGGTTCCAAATGCCGAGGAAACTTCAACAATGATGGCGATCAAAGGGATATCCTCGATGGCGGTCAAGAATAAGACACAAAAGAAGCACATGCCCATCGAAAGCATGAAGACCACCACTGATTTGCGGACGTCATCTTGATCGATCCGGCGACCGAAGATATTGATATTGTCCTCACTTTTCAAGAAGGCATAGAGGTACAGCCCAATGATGGCAATGGTCGTCGTCCGAATCCCCCCACCAACAGAGCTGGGACTACAACCAATAAACATCAGCAAGGAGAAAACGATCAACGTCGTGGTTTGGAAGTTGCCTAAGTCATGGATCTGTAGGCCAGCATTCCGCGTTGTCATGGAATAAAACATGCTGTTCATCCACATACCGCTAAAGCTGTAATCTTTGAACAAATAATCTTTCTCAAGGAAAAAGATCGCTAATGTACCGCCGACAAAGAGGATCACGAAAGCCAAAACAGCAATTTTTGTGAATAATGAAAAGCGAAACGGCAAGCGGCGGCGTTGTTTTTTCATTTTAAAAAGGACCCATTCCCGAAAGTCCATAATTACTGGAAATCCGATCCCCCCGATAAAAATCAAAATCATGATACACGTCAGGAAGAAATAATCATGAGAAAACGGCAAGATGGAATTGCCCGTCACATCAAACCCTGAGTTGGTCACAGCAGAGATCGCTTGATAAAATCCATAAAAGATCGCATCTCGCCAATTGTCATAATAGCCGTAAAGATGAAAATAAACAGCAAAGATCGTGCCTGCTACCACCTGACAAAGCAAGATGATTGTAAACGTCGTTCGAATCATCCGAACGATCCCACTAAGCTTTGGCTGATTCATATCCGTCATGATCAACTGGCGCTGCTTTAAACTGATTTTGCGCCGTGAGACGATCGCAAAAAAGGTCGAGATCATCATGATCCCTAAACCGCCGACTTGAAAGAGGACTTCCAATAAGATGACCCCGTGGTCGTTAAACACGTCATT
>Ga0160505_100787_pt1 | contig 16273 bp, 15 predicted proteins | sample DIDeMG_FD_108225 | JGI IMG/M metagenome (GOLD analysis project Ga0160505, IMG submission 108225) | Enriched chicken feces microbial communities from UW Madison campus, WI, USA - DID2874_E49_Stillage MG | ecosystem: Host-associated > Birds > Digestive system > Large intestine > Fecal ... | reverse complement strand
TGTTAGTGTTGGCCATCTTGAGGTTGGTGGCGGGCGAGCGGACGAGGCCAACAGCAGCGTGCTTGGAGATGGTGTACGCAGGGGCGCCCATACCGCCGAAAGTGGAGGCGAGCGAGGTCTGAACGTCAGCGCGCAGTCAAGCCACAGAACCACTTCGAACTGCGATCTCTGCCCCTCGATTGCGTTTCCCACATCACATGACCTCTATCCCGTCGCACAGGCCGCTCTACTCACCGTGACGATGATGCTGCCGCCAGGGTTGGGCTTGTCCTCGCTCGTGTTCATCATTCCGCGGCTCGCCCACTGGATGCTGTTGAACGCGCCGACGACGTTGACGTCGAGCATGCGGTTCAGGCCGGACGTGGTTGTTGTGGTGAACACTTCCTAGTTGGTGTCAACTACGTCCTTGTTATGGCTAACTCACCATATCGACAATCCCAGCGTTCGCAAACTAATGCATTAGACTCGTCATGCAGATCTTGCACTCACGAACCAGTCCAGACGGCCCTGCTCCTTGATAACCTGGCGGACGAGAGCCTCGACCTGGTCCTCCTTGGTGATATCGCACGCCACACCCGTGACGGTACCCTCGTAGCCCTCAATCGAGAGGTCGGGGGAAGGGGCGCGGAGGTCAGCAGCGTAGATGGCCTTGGCGCCAGCGGCAGCGAAGCACTTGACGGCCGAAGCGCCGATACCCGAGGCGGCACCTGACGTCAGCTGGGTGAATGTGGGACACATACCGGTGATAATGCCGACGGTGCCGGAGAGGAGAGCAGTCTTGACGATGGAAGCCATTCTGGAAATGTTGGATGGGATGAATGAAAGAGAAGAAGATAGTGAAAGGCGATTCATTTAGTTGCGGAGACTTGGCGCGACGTGGACACCCACCACCCTGGAACTATGGTGGTGTGCACCATGGCACGAGCGCCATGCGCCACCATTTTTGAGGCCCCGGTCAACTCGCAACGCAACTAACACAAGCGAGATAGACGGCCAGTCAACGTGTGGACGCCATGGCTTGGCGACTGTGGACGGCCATCGGCTACCATGGTATGTGGTGCGGCACCCTCAACGATAGTGGATAATCCGGGACAATGTCGGAAAATCCGACCACGTCGTCGAATCAGGAACCACCTGAGATGGGACGATCGTATCAGAAGGAAAGGGACGGCTCTCCATGTCACGTCGAGCAAGACTGAAGACTGAAGGGCATCGCTGTGTTCCCGGGGCCGGCGGCTTAGCAGTGAAGATTGCCGGAGACAAACTGAGCGCCTCCCGGATCGCGGGAGGTAGACCGCAGAGTATGAGCGCCCGGCCAGCATCTTGAGTCTCTACTTCCCGCCAGAGGGGAACGTTCGCGAGGTCGAGGAAGGGATTGCGAGAACATGGTATTAGGAGAGTTGCACGAGAGGACGAAGATACATTTTAAGCAACTTTGTGGCACGCCTCGATCTGCAACCGCCGATCCGCCACATCCACCTCACCTCCCGTCCTCCCCACTCTTCACCGACCACCGGTAAAAAGCACACCTCCTTTCATGCTTTCACATGCTTGGACAGCATCTCCCAACCCTGATTCCAACAGGGGACCTGCGGATGAAGAGGAAACCATTACAGTCCGACGCTCTGCCAGCTGAGCTATTGAGAGGCCTAGTCGTAGGATGAGGTCACGTGATCTCGGCTCACATGGTCCCCAAGACCTCTCATCTGCGGCGGTAATGAAACACAGAATGCATTCGTCCCCAGAGTCCGCCATTTCCTTGTCGCTTCATTCGCAAAAAGCTTGCATGCGAACGATGGAATGGCCGCCGGACCCAAAACATGGAAGCGCATTCCAAGCTGGGACCAGACCCGTGGTTTGCGAACGGTGGGATTCAGTTGCTTACTTCCGTCGGAAGTAGGTGTTATAGTTTGGTGCCGAGATTAATCTCGTGGCAGGTCGCCAACGTTTCAGACTGTGGCTTCTGTCGCTGCAGAAAGCGGAAGGATGATTTAGCTTTCACCTTCGGTTCGCGGGTTCGTTTCGTTGATACCACAAGCCTCGTTCCTGGAAGTCCGGGTGGGACATGAGCAGAGGCTGTGCCATGCGGTATGCTCATGCAGTCAGGCGTCACCTGCACTTCTTCCCATGGTGAGACCAATACATGACTGACTGGATGTTGTTCATGCTCTTTCCATCATCATTCTCGTTGCCATTCAATCACTCGTTCGCGAGCGACCCCCATTCGCGACTGTATACTCACTATCGCCTACCAAGCGACGTCCGTTCCATCCACCTACTAGGCTTCCCATCATCCCCCATCGGCTCAGCCTTCCGTAGCCATATCACGCACCTGTCCAGCGACGACACGAACTCTGCACACCATGAAACTCTCGACCATCGTCGCCCTCGCTGCCGTCGCATCAACGAGTGTGGCAGCCCCCACCGCATCCGACGGCGACGTTCAAGTTAGGGCACCGGAGCCTGAAGTGCCTACTCGCAGTCGAATCAGGCGCGGATACTGGGAGGGCGACAACTACATTGGCTTCGCTATCGACGAGGGTCTCAACTGCCGAGAATGCCCCTTCGTCAACTGCACCTCGGTGTACAAGTTCGACTACCAGGCGCCTATTGTGATTACCTGCCAGACGGAAGGCGGATCCGTCACTGGAGATACGGTGTGGGCGTACACCACCAAAGGGTGCTATGTCGCGGACGCAAGGATCAAGACACGCATGATTTGGATTGAGGGCCTGCCGAAATGTAACGCGACGTCTTCCGCGAGTGCGGACACTCCTGCTGCTACCTAAAGTTTGTAAGTGCGGCAGTTCATTCAGTGTGGCTTAAACAACAGCAAGGCTAATCAGCAGCTATCACTATCGCGTTGAGCTTTTAGAAGGATGGCACGTCCGAAGTTGAAGATCTAGACGTTCATTCTTCGTTGTCTTTGATACTGTATATACTTTGCACGATTCAACACAAGCAAGGACCAAATATGCCTATTGACTGACTACAACTTGCTCCTGATAATAGCCTCCGGAGAAATGCCCCAGCGCCACAGCCACTCCGCTGTACGCTGGGTCATTTCAGGCGTAATCACATGTCCGCGACCGGCCTGTGTCCACTGTTCGACGTGTCCCGGAGCCTCTTGAGCTTGAACCGCCTCGAAGTGCTTCTGTCCAATGTCCTGCGGAAGCACGTTGTCGAGGTCGCCATGAAGAGTGAGGATTTTCTTTCCTAGGTAGCCTTCCAACGACGTGGGGGGTTTGAAGTACTTGTCAGCCGTCGGGGGCCAAGCGGCAGCCACCGGGTTGGGCTTGCGGTGCGCCCAAATGTCTGTCATGCTAGCAACAACATGAAGAGGCGACGTAATGATGGGCACACCGACCTGAACGCGTGGGTCTGCGAGTCAGCGGACATGTCTGGTGAGGACACCGACCTGATGCGAGGAGCTCCCAAGTGATATGACCTGTAGATGAGCATCAGTCCGACTACCCAACGCGTACCTCCCATAGAAATACCGGCCGCCATCCACTCCGTAACCTGGCGTTCGTTGTTCGGAAAGAGGTAGCCCGGAAGAAAGTTCATAACAAGCTCATGGTCCTGCTTGCCTCCAGCTGACGTTGTCAGACTAATATTGCTTTTGGCGCTCACCAATCGCAACTCCCATGTTCACCCTTTCTATCAGTGCTGCCCTACGTCCCTACCCACAGTCTCAGCGGATCCGACTCCAGGCTAGGCTGGCCGCGAACTCGGCGACGCGTTCCATGGTTTCTCTGGTCCTTCTAATCAGAGCTTGCACGCAACAATATGCTCACAAATGTGACGATGATAATGTCCCTCGCTCGTTTCTCGCCAGACTCCGTCTCATATCTGTTCATCTCGCCCAGGATCCCGGACGCGAGTGGCTCCAGGTCCTTGGCCTTGTTGGCCCATCCATGGGCAAAGATCTAAATGTCAGGAACGCCCGAGTCAGAGACGGTACGCACAAGAGGAACGATCGGGCGGGTGCTACCATAGATTTCATCGAGACCAAACACGTTGACCTCAAAGTCCACGAGGGGCACTACGCGTTTCGAAGCCCTGGCGTGCCCGAGATCGAGCCCCGCAAAGTCCATGACATGTGCGGGGTCATTGTTCCGAGCCGTCGCCGTCGAAGCACTGGCTGGGGTCGGTGCTGATGCGCTCATGGTTCTGACAAGATAAACGCAAGGGCGCTGAGCAGTGCAGTTAGGCTCCATTAATAAACGATGTGGGGCATTGCGTTCAGGAAGAGCCCCATATGTTCCTCGGTATCGCGTTGGGTTCGTCGGTGATCGCCGATATCCGATACAATTGTCACGTCTTGAAGATTTCAGCAGTCAGTGGAGCGTTCGGTCGGCGCTTGCCTCGCGCTGTTTCGTTGTTAGTCTCCTTTGATAACTACTGCATGGGGGTTAGATAGTCTCTCGAGATCTAAGCAGAAGCATAAAACGGTGATTCCAGTTGCTCCTTGATCCTTGAGCGCCTACCGGGTCGTTCTGCGAGTACGCGACCTCGTGACGATGGATGTTGCAGGGATATACTGGGTGACGGGATCAAATTTCCCTGGCTGGTACCGCATGCTTCCATCCCAACTCGCACCTTGATCCGTCATCTGCGCAACTGCAGTAATACAGTGCAAGGACGATACGGTCAAGTACCTCGATCCCCGCTGCCAATTGTTGCTCTTATACAATGTCTCTTCGTTCTCTTGCCACGAAACGCTTCGTCTCTCTCACTCGTCCCACTCGAGTATCCGTCCAGCTCCTGTCGCGTTCCGTATCTACGAACGCCCTCACACGTCCTGAACACCGAGTTTCGCGCCCAGCCCGCCTAGCTCTTCAACAACCTCCTTTCCACTTCCGCCACCTCTCTACCACCTCCACCACAATGTCCGCTACCAAGCTCTCGGTTTCCACCCCTGCCGCCGCCCTCGGCAACGGTGTCCAGGCCGTCGTTATCGGTGTCTCCCAGGTCGAGAAGGAGTTCAAGATCGAGGCCGAGGCTGCCCAGCTTACGGCCGAGCGCGTTTCGGCTCTCGAGGCTCAGCTGAAGATGGTCGGATTCAAGGGCGCCGAGGCTGCCGTCGTCACCCTCCCTGGCACCGAGTCCGCTCTCATCTTCGTCGGTCTCGGCAAGAAGGTCACCCCTGAGGCCCTCCGCCGTGCTGCCGGTGCTGCTGTCCGCTCTGCTTCGGGCATCAAGGCCACTCGCGTTGCTGTTGCCCTCCCTACTCCCGACGCCGAGTCGCTCACTGGTGTTGCCGAGGGCGCAAGCCTCGGTGCCTTTGCCTGGAACGCCTACAAGTCCAAGGACACCACTGACCCCGTTGCCGAGGTCGAGATCGTTACCTCTGTCCCCAACGCCGAGGAGGTCGTCCGCCAGGCTGAGGTCCTCGCCAGGCACGTCAAGAACGCCCGTGTTCTTGTCAACACTCCCCCTTGTGACCTCTACCCCCAGACCTTCGCCGAGAAGGCTATCGAGGGTGCCAAGGCTCTCGAGGGCGTTACTGTGAACGTTTGGGACGAGAAGAAGCTCGCCGAGGAGGGATGCGGTGGTCTCGTTGGCGTCGGCCAGGGCTCGATCCGTCCTCCTCGTCTCGTCCAGGTCGCCTACACTCCCGCTGGCGTCGAGAACCCCAAGCACCTCTCGATCGTCGGTAAGGGTGTCACCTTCGACTCTGGAGGACTCTCGCTCAAGCCCTCCGCCAAGATGCACGAGATGAAGGGCGACATGGGTGGTGCCGCTGCCACTCTCCACGCCGTCCTCGCTGCCGCTGAGCTCCGCCTCCCTGTTCGCGTCACTGGATGGCTCTGCCTTGCTGAGAACATGCCCAGCGGTTCGGCTCTCAAGAACGGTGATGTCATCAAGCAGCGCAACGGCCTCACCGTCGAGATCCACAACACCGATGCTGAGGGCCGCCTTGTCCTCGCTGACGGTCTCTCGGTCGCTCAGTCGAAGAAGACTGGTTACGGCACTGAGGAGACCGACCCCGACCTTCTTATCAACATCGCTACTCTCACCGGTGCCCAGCTCGCTGCCCTCGGCATGCGTACCGCGGGTCTTATGGGCGACGAGCGCGCCGTTACCGCCGTTCAGCGCGCTTCGGCTGTTACCGGAGAGCTGTTCTGGGCCATGCCCTTCCCCGAGGAGCTCCTCGAGGACCTTAAGAGCTCTACTGCCGACCTAAAGAACATCGGTTCTGTTCCTTACGGCGGCATGCTCAAGGCTGGTGTTTTCGTGAGTTGACAAAGATGGACAGCAATTGGACAAGCACTGACCTACTAGCTTAAGCAGTTCGCCGGTGAGCAGGGCAACTGGGCTCACCTCGACATCGCCGGCCCTGCTGCCAACTTCTCGGCCCCTTACCACTACGTCCCCACTGAGGGCACCGGTTTCGGTGTGCGCACCCTCGTCAAGGTGGCTGAGCAGCTTGCTTCGCAGTAAAGTGTCGCAATTCCACTCATCAATTCTCTCATTCGTTCGTCAACCTCAGGTTACCTCGGGTATCACAGCCTCTCAATGCATTAATACACTGCCGCATCTGCTCATGTGCCGCCACATCTGTCTCGGATTTAGATCTCGGCGTCTCCGGATAGGCGTGATTCCTCCTTCAAACGGGCCGACTCGCGGGACTGGATAGACGTGACGCGTTGCCTTCAAAAAGGACCGACTGCCGGGATAGAGAAGTTTATCCGTAACGCACAGCAAGTAGGATAACATGCCAAACTAACGTGCCGAGCAGAGGACACGGACTGATAGTGGATAGCTGGAAATTCGTGATTGCCCAAACGGTCGACCACGAGCGCTTGCCGCCTACTGACGGCACTTGCCACGCCCAGTTTCACTGTCTGAGAACCTGAACTGAATACATGATCACCTCGACCCTCGCGCTGCGCTGAGAATAATGCGAGGGTCTACGAAGTTGTAGCGGGCCTCTGGATACACACCAGGTAAAAGTGGGGACTTGTCTGCCGACGGATGAAATTTTGCTGTCCCGAGAACTTCTCATACAAACTCCAACTTCTCAACCTCACAAGAAATGCAACGCATCGTATCCTAGGTTGTCTTTGAGTAGATGTCGGGAAATAAGGCCGCGCAGTTGTGCTCCTAGGTGGGAAAGCTCGATAGACAGGACCCCACTGCTATTAATCACAAAACAAACGGGCTGCTTTCAAACTTGAGGTGAAATACTGGAATGCACGGAGTGTGGGTCCGGCATCGTGTTGTTTAGCCACCATGCGGCGTAGTGGTGGGTTCAGTACAAGAGCCCACGAGGCTGAGGCTGAGGCTGAGACTGAGACTGAGGCAGTGGCTGAAGCTGAGGCATGGTCCGTACCCCGCCACTGGCTAACAATGATCGCGATTTACAGCCTCGTGATCTCTCTCATGACCCGCGCATCACGCCAATTTGAACAGATATCTGATACCGTGCATCATACCTATAGTGACTTACAAATAACAGTCCGAAGCGGGAGTGGATGTGGATGGATACAATGGATACAAAGTGGCGGCTGGCTTCTCATTCGTCTCATATATTCTCAATCTCGTGGGTGTTACTTGTGGTTGTGGGAGGGGCAGGACCTGACATTGTGGCCCGTCCTCTGGCACGAGCTGCAGGTGACGTGCCGGCGAGGCTTGCCCACGACGTTAGCGGGGGATGACTCGGTTATCCGAACAGGCTCGGACGGGATGGTGAGGAGAGACCTGTTCTTGGGGCAGCGAGGCGCGAGGTGGCTATGGAAGCCACAGATAGAACAGTAGCGGTGGGCACGGGAGAATGGTGGCGCGTCCGGGTCGTCGCGGGTGTGGAGAAGCACATTGGCGGCCGTCTTGCGAACCCCGTTGGCGGCGTTCGCGTCTTGCCACATCTCCTTGCGGGTCCGCTTGGGGTCGTCGCGGTGCCACACCGCAGCGGGTGCCGATACCGCCCGGGCCGTCTGCCGAACACGGCGCTGCTTCTTAGCCTTAGCAGTATTCGTCTAGTACCGTGTCAGCTATCATTACCGGCAATGAGACTCACTTCATCTTGGCGCCCGCGCACGGGATTGCTCTTGTTCATGGGCCGCGGGTCCGCGGGTCGAGGTCGGGGTAACAGAACAGGGGCGGGACGATGGACCTGTAGAGCTTTGCGGCATAATACTTGCCCTGCACGGCCTGGTTGGCGGCGCGATGTCGGTGCCAGAGACGGCCTGGCGGGTGGCAGTCGGTACGGCTGCCGCCTTCCTCATCGGTTCCGGAGCCTCAACAGAGCTTGTCGCGCGTAGCAGTGCGTCCGGCGTCTAGGTTGTGCCGGCGACGACTGTTAGGTCAGTGGCAGATCTTCAGGAGAGATGCCTCATGTTGGCCCAGTCATGGACAAGGACAAGTGTGGCGGACCTTGCAGTGTGAAAACCGAAGAAAAATAAATAAAATAAAGTAAAAAGTAAAGAGAGAGAGAGACGGAGACAGACACACGTACACACACATACACACACAAAGAGAGAGAGGCATGTGACGCGACCGCATTCTTGCTCCGAGGAGGAATTCCCAAACTATGGGAACGATAACTCGAGGCACTGCAGTCAACCACGAGTCTGTTCCACATACAGCGATCCGTCATTGCTCCCCCATGTTGACAGGAAACCGCGACGAACAGCTGTCACTGCAACGAGCCAGCGGCATGGCTCAATAAATCTGTCGGTCAGCAAAGTGGGGGTTAAAACCTTTGACGAGTTTTCGGTTCATTTCTCCTTCCCGAGCACGAAGGGACAGCACAGTGGCAGAGAGGTGTAGACTCTCCGCGACGGAGTGATGGTACATTCATCACCCTCTCTCAATGTGGCTTCTCACAGGTACTCTCTTTGTGTACTTTCTCCAAACATTACTAGCAAAATAGGACTGGCAAAGGACGCGCACTGTGTTGTAGAGAGCTGTGGCCTCGGCGCGACGGCGCCGGTCACGCGGTTTCCCTGCGTCGACTTCCCTTTCGTGCGTTCTTCATGCATCTCGTACTTCCTAAACACTGGTTGTGCAGGACTAAGCGATGGTGGACAGATACTCCAAGCCTCCGATCAAGCGGCTGATTCGGAAATGCCACAGATATGCCTTCCGATGGATCATGTGTACTTACCTCTGTGCGCCATGTCTCGGACTGATGAGTGGGACCTACAGTTGGGACATGGTGCTCCCTCGGCTATACGGTTATAAACGGGGCCCGTCAATGCTCAAGTGCCGACGGATGGAAGATGCAATGGAGTTGCCGTCACATATGGCTCCAAAACGGGCCGTTAAGAAAATGGCCGAACGTAACATGAAGCCAGTGGGGAATGGGGTCTAGGCCAGGCCTCCATGGGGTCATTGTTAGGAATCAGTCTCCAAGGTCACCTGCCGGCGCAAGGAATTACATGGGGGCCCGTTACCTTGTTGTCCTACCCAGCGTAACCCACACAATGCCTGTGGCAGCGATCAGAGGAATGAGCCCCACACGTGGCCCCGCGCGGGCCAGTTTCATGCTATTTGCCGAATGACGACCGATTGTCCTCCACGGGAATATCCAGAAACAACAGACAACAGAACGATCGCATCTTCCTATCGTAACTTCAGAAATGTCCCGGAGGCACTCCAAACACAATGGTCATGCATGTTACCCCAAGTAGGCTCACTCCAACTCGGATTTCAAGAACACACTGAAGGTTCCGTCAACGAGATTTCTGATCACCGATTTGCCGAAGTGGAGCAGGTGGTGGTTGGTTTCATCGGCATCTAAAACGTCCCCGATGTGTCGGCTCATTTTCTGCACCAATCGAGAGGAGGATCACATGGGGCACCGGTTATGACATGTGACATGGCGCGGAAGTGCTCGATATTTGTCACTTGTAGCCATTCCTCCCGTTTTCTCGCGTGGTGGAACGGGAATCTTGCCTCCATCACTCCAGGATCTGTCATGAGCACATCTGTGGATGCGGGAAGGCACTTGTCAGGCACGCCCGCGCGGACTGCATCTTTCATTGCTTGTTCATCGATCCTCGGCTTACCAAAACCAGCGGGGGTCTCCGCGATGCGTCCCACTCATATCTGTGGCCCACTTGGTCTGTGCGTGTCGGGTCATTCTTCTGCTATTCTCCATTGTGGGACATTCAGTGGCGATGTCTTCTCACGCACGGCACCAGAGGCGTTCCAACTGATGTAGCAAATGTGCCTGGACTCCACCAAGCCGGCTCGCCCCACTCATCTGATCAGTTGTCCTTCTATCTTTGGGAGTGTGCAGTCATGTAGAGCACTCAGTCGGCACATTGCATGGGCCGTATGTTCGCGTGACGAGTTCAGATTGGGACCAAGTAACCCCTAAGTAGGATCGACGGCTTCCTCCTCTTTCAAGCAGGGTCCTGGGGAACAGGTTGGGGCTCCTCGGCGGCCCGGTCAATTCTCCAAAATGAACCGATCAACTCCACGAGCATCACATTGTTGACGCTTCGCATCTTACATATATGACATGTGTGGCTCCGACTTCTCGTCCCAACCAGACCAACTCTCTCAAACACAACACCACAACAACAACAACAACATGTCTCTCGACGAGAAGAAGACTGACGACGTTGTTCATCAAGAACAGGTCGGCGCTGATGGCCTTCCACACATGAGCGCCATCGAGGCAGCTCGCCTTGAAGGCAAGCGTATGGAGGTCCGCAATGTAAGTTCAACCAACCGGATCAACTTCGGCCGTAACATGGTCGACCATGTGGCTTACCCGGCATAGGCGCGCTTCTACGCCGCGGTCTCCGAGTCCACCCTCAAGGCGACTTCCAAGCGCTCCATCTACTTGTTCTACTGCATGTTCATCGCCTTCATCTGTGACTGCGCAAACGGCTACGATGGCTCGGTCATGTCTTCCGTCCTTACCATGAAGCAATTCCAGAATTACTTCAATGCTGGAACCAACATTAACACGTCGCTCATTTTCTCCATCTACACCGCGTGAGTTGATCCGGCAGTGCCTCAGAACCCTGGCTGACGAGAACAGGGGCTCCATGGCTTCGGCTCCCATCGCTGCCACCATCAATGACAAGTTCGGTCGTCGCAAGACCATGGCTGTTGGCGCGATTATTATTATTATGGGTGGCATTCTCTCGGCCACAACCCACAATGTGCCCCAGCTTGTGGCAGCGCGTTTCTTCCTCGGTTTCGGAGTGGCAATCATGACCAACGCTGCTCCTGCCTATGTTGCTGAGGTTGCGCCTCCCCAGTGGCGTGGTCGTTGCGTCGGTCTCTACAACCTTGGATGGTTCGGTGGAGCCATCCCGGCCGCGGCCATCACCTTCGGATGCTCCTACCTCAAGACCAACCTCCAGTGGCGCATTCCCCTGGCTCTTCAATGCTTCGCCTGCGTTTTCGTCCTTCTCAACCTCTGGTTCATTCCTGAGAGCCCCCGTTGGCTCATGATGCAGGGTCGTGAGGAGGAGGCGCTTCAGTTCCTGATCGACTACCACGGCGAGGGCAACCCCAACTCTGCGCTGGTCGCCTTTGAGATTGACGAGTGGCGCGAGGGTATTGCCCAGGACGGTATCGACAAGCGCTGGTGGGACTGTGAGTAGAGTGCAGCTCAACTGGAATCTATTCTGACTTTGCTCCTCAGACGCTCCTCTTGTTACGACTCACGCCAACCGCTGGCGTCTTCTTCAGGTCTTCCTTATCTCGCTCATTCCTCAATACGTCAATGGTGGTGCCGGCTACTACGGAACCTTCATTAACGAGATGGTCGGCATCACCTCAATCGAGAAGCAGCTCATGATGAACCTTATCGGCCAGTTCGTCTCTTGCGCTGCTGCGGTTTCCGCTGGTCTGCTGTCGGACAAGATGCCCCGTCGCGGTGCGCTTCTTTGGGGTACTCTTGCTGTCGCCATCTTCCAGTGTGTCAACGCCGGAATGACAAAGTACGCCGCCGACAGGATCAGCTCTGGTGGCTCGCACACCTCCGACGGCTTCGGTATCTCTTACGGCTACTCTATTGCCAGTATTATTATTGGACAGCTCTCCGGAATTGCTTTCTGCTTCGGTTACACCCCCCTTCAGGCCGTTATCCCCACCGAAGCGCTCGAAACTACAACCCGTGCCAAAGGCATGGCTTTCTCGTCTTTCATCCTCGGAGGCGTCGGCTTCATCAGCCAGTTCGCCGCTCCCATCGGTCTGAACAATATGGGGTATTCGTACATGTGGATCTTCGCTGGTCTTGACTTCTTCTGGATCGTGGTCTTCTACTTCTCGATCGTCGAGGTGAGTCTTAGAGACAAAAAATCGAGAAAAAAGCGAGAAAAGTCGAGAAAATGCTAACAACCCAGTCCCAGGGCCGTACTCTTGAGGAGCTTGCCTGGATCTACGAGCAGCCCAACCCCGTCAAGGCCTCCAAGCACAAGGACAAGATCGTTGTTGAGGACAATGGCCACGTCGTCGAGGTCGACGAGGACCAGAAGACGGCTTAAGCCGACGGAATCAAATCTCCGGTTTTTGCCACTCACAGCTCAAAGTTATAACGTTTTCTTCAGTATTCTCAGTATTTAGTTTAAGAAAGGTGAAAGGGGGAAGATCAGTTTGATCTGAGATGAATCGTTTCAGTGTCGTCGTTGAACGCTTGGTTGTGGGCGGCTACTGATGGAGGGTGCCACAGATCGGCAGAGGTGCCACTGATCTGCCAAGTGCCACACTCACCGCGGTGTGGAGGGAAACCACAATTATCTGGTGCTTTGCAGCGTCGCTCGCGGAGGAGACGTAGGGACGTGCAGAATATCGAGAGCGGCGCCCTTCTACTCTATGGGAGATAGGGAACGTCGGCAGGGTTCATGTAGCAGGGAGCTTTAGGAACAACGGCGGACGATGGGGCGATGCGTCCGGTGTCGCATGCGGAGAACCAGCATTTCCTCGGCCGCCGCGCACTCTCTCCGTCCTCTCACATCGATGGCGTAAACGGCTCAGGGGGAAGGGGTTGTAATTCGGGGCCTGGGTGTCAGACGCACCCTCCTCGTACTGCCCATAGGCACACTTGCACGGTGTTTACAATCCAGTCACGTGACGTTCATCGATACCATACATCCCGTCGACTGAGGGACAAATACTAGAGGGTATCTAATCTTCCTATTCTCCCCTCTCTAGGGAATGTATTTCAGACCGAAGTAGCATGTCATTTCTGTCTATCTAGTTGTTACAAGCGTGGGGTCTGTCGCTGTCGGCGTGTGGATCCTGTCGGTTCGGGTCGTTAGATGGCGTGACCGTGAGATAGGTGTGGGGAGGCGGCGGAGGAATGGGGATGAGGGGGTGGCGTGCCGAGGGATCGCTGTCACCTGCGAAAGCGGTTTCATTGGGTGCCGTTTTCGGTGTGGGTGATGTAGTACATGGTGCCGGCATCGTCGTGGACGTTGCCCCCCATGTTCTTCTCAGCCGCGCAGTCGTTCATGATTCTCTCGAACGAGTTAAGGCAACGATACGTCTCGAACTTGTTGTTCCCAGGCTCACACATGAACGCCACATACCGGTTGCTGCTGAGGCGGTACCCCATGCATCCGGCGTCGTACACATACTCGATGTTCAGTGCGGTGTCGTCTTCGAACCTCTGCTTGCCGTTCACCATGATGGGCCCGGCCTTCAGGGTACCATCCTGGATGGCTTCGCACAGCGGGTAGGCGACGGCGGTCCTCATCACGTCCCGGTTGAATCCGGTGCCATCCGGAGGGTTGTACTTGCACTCCGCGGTTGAAACTGGCTCAGCGGAGTTGCCGCGAGGTGTGACAGAGTTATCGGAGGGGGGTTGTGCCGGCAGAGCGCTTGCGCCCGCGACGAGTAGGGAGGTGAGGAGAGTGTAGCGGACCATGGTGAGGGCGATGTGCGGGGTACTTGGGGTGGTTAGACGCGGTGAAGATGCGAGAAGATGGGCGAGCGAGGGTGAGGTTATGAGTGAGTGAGGGTGAGGTTATGAGTTGAATGCGAGTGGGGACTACTGTGAGTGCTGGAGGAGTGTATGTGCCGATCGAGTGGGAGCGTTGGCTGGTTGCGAGTGTTGGCTGGATGTCAGCGCTAGCTGGAGAGAGGAGATAACCAGACTCACCTAATTCAAGTCGCTTGTGATGTTGCTCCTTGTCATCCCTAACCGTGCTCTTTTTATATCTTACAGGGTGACCATCGTCCCAACTGATCCTCGAGTGCACCAGCTAACAATCAGGCCATGGTGCGCTTAGCCGCCATACCTGAACATGTGCAACTGTTGGAAGTCGCAACTTCCTAGTCACAGCAGCTACCTACGTCCACAGCGACCACAAATGGAACAGCACGGAGTCACAATAACGGTCCGTCCTTCACAGTGAGCAATCAACTGGACCCAGCGATGCACAGCATACTCGGAAAGTTCGAGGTTGGTCGCTCTTCGATGCCAAATTTACAAACGAAGCAACGTCGGAGACATTGAGTGTCCCATCACATTAGGTTGTCACAACATTGGACTTCCCTCCGGTGATCAACCCAAGACTCCGCCACAAGTTCCCGAGGCACTATCCGAGAAACTTCCAGGACGGTGGCAGTGCAAAGCACTATACTCACATCCGAAGGTGAACCGACGACTGGCTGGTAGCCAACGTCGGACATGGAAGACGTAAAACGGTTGCTGCATGTGAAGTCGAGATAAGCCTCCGAAATGTGAGGTCGGGAGAGATACCTCCGGCAAGTGCGGCCTGGAGAGAAACCTCCGAGCGCACTCCAGTGTCGGTGGGCGAACATATGGGTCGGACTCGGAAGTTCGGACAACACACCTGTGTCCAATATGTGATCTGTCTTGGCAGAAAGCAGAGACTCGGCGGCAGCGCGACGGCCTACCCTGATTTTGAGTCGTCTCGTGCTCTTTCTCAGGCATCCGCACCTTTCACAAGCCGGATGTGAGTGACTGACCTTGGCATAGGGACTCCTGGTATGTCCGATGCAGCAACGGCTCGTTTGGGAGAGATAGGTCTGTACACTTCCGCAGAATAACCTGGGATTGGTGTCGTTTATCCTCGCCTAAGTACCATCCTAACGGGATGTAGACACGGATATGCGGATTGCGGATTTTGGTAGTCCAGAATTACGGCTGACAGCCACTGGGCGGAGCGTGACGGACCGACTTGCCCACCGCCCACTGAAGATACCTTTTCCTGGTGGAGGCTTCGGACATAGGCACACCGAGGCCGTTTGGCGTTTTCCATCGCTTGTTTGACCACAATCAAGAACGGTGGAGCTCACCCGTCTAAATATACAGCCTTACGGCGTCCACTTTGCGGTCAGGTCCGCGCCAAGATGTCATCACGAGATCGAACGCCCCTGACGAAGAGTGGGTTCAGCGATAATCGCTTCAGCTGTTCCTGCAAGGCACTTGGCTGTTCTGATCTTTCCAACGGCTTTGTTGTCTGTTGGATGTGGGCAGCGTGCATCGCGGATACGCCGGGCTGGCAAGGGGCCGACGCTTTCCAATGGCGCTTTAGCTCTCGGCCTTTGTCCTTCTGACAGAAAACTGCTGTGGAGTAAAGCGTATCTTCTTTGTTTGGAGCCCACTTGCAATCATCCACTCACAACCGTTGAATACCGGAGTGTCGCCGCCAACCCCACTCCTGCACCGAGATAGCAAGGCATGCAACAGCAACGATGCATCGATGTCATAAGTTCACAAGGAAGACATAAAGCCCACCTTCCACTTTCTTTCAGATCCGCTTTCTTCATTTTGTTCTCTTCCTTCGTTTGGTTATCACTATCCACCCAGGCGATTGCCATAATCGCATCATGATCAGAACCTCGGACGACGACAAGGATGTCAAGGGCAACGAAAACCTTGCCCAAGTTCTCCCTGCCCCGGAGAAGTACGAGGATACGGATTCCGTCGAGGAGATCATCCGCGCCGAGACCGAGTTCACTCCAGCGGAATACAGCAAGCTGCTCTGGAAGATCGACTTGTGGGTATCATGTAGCCTCCATCCATTGTCGCCAGCTAACGTCTTCAGAATCCTCAACCCTATTCTTATGATCACATATGGACTGCAATATGCCGATAGTGAGTGTGCTTGTCCCCTTAGAACTGACACCGTGCAGAGGTCTCACTGTCATGGGGTGTGGTGTTCCACCTGCGCGAAGATACCAAGCTCGTGGGTCTCGAGTACCAGAACCTGTCGTCTTTCTTCTGTAAGTAGAGCCCCGGGTGCAGAGCTGACAGCCAGATCTTTCCTATGCGGTAGCACAACTGCCGATGGGCTACGTTTTGCAGAGGGTCCCTCTCGGTAAAGGTCTC
>Ga0160505_100786_pt1 | contig 16274 bp, 7 predicted proteins | sample DIDeMG_FD_108225 | JGI IMG/M metagenome (GOLD analysis project Ga0160505, IMG submission 108225) | Enriched chicken feces microbial communities from UW Madison campus, WI, USA - DID2874_E49_Stillage MG | ecosystem: Host-associated > Birds > Digestive system > Large intestine > Fecal ... | reverse complement strand
CCCTTTTTTTTTTTTTTTTCCGCTTTAGCCCTACGTAGTTGCCCAGATTTGTTTGGTCTCGTGCGCTGATTTCTCGCTTCTTCAGATTCTTCACCTGCTCCTTCCTTTTGCCCCTTCTTCCTTCTTCATGGTGCCGTTGTCTGCTTGTATTTGCTCCTCCTAATCCCCACCTACCATGACTAAGGACACTTCCCGGGCCTCTAAGCTCAGCACTACCGCTGCGGAGAAGTAAGTTTGGCAGCAGCCATGGTCCGATATACCAGTGCTAACTCTTATCAGACCTAGCTCCCCTCCGCCCTCCACGCCCATATCGTCAGTGACACAGACTACTACCGAGAAGTCCACTAAAATGTCCTCCTCTAACGCTGGCAAGAAGCATGTTAAAAAGTCAAACGACGATGCTCTTGCGTCTTTCGCCGCCGAAGACCAAGACTCGGACTCGTCCGAGTATAGTGAGTGGGAGGGCATTGAGACTACAACTACTGTGACAACGACGACTGTCACAACAACTACAAGCATTCTCAAGAAGCGCGAGCTTGACACAAGCAAGCTCACACCCAAGGAGATCAAAGCAGCCAAGGCCCACTACGTCTTCCCAGAGCGCGCAGACAACGTGCTGAAGGAGTCGCTTATGCGCGCTTCCCTCAACGCTGAACACGCTGCTATTAACGGTTTCCCGGAGCCGAGTATATACCGTGACGACGACGATCCGCTCGGTCTATTTGATGACGACGACGACGACGAGGATGAAGACTACATTGACAGTAAAAACACTAAGCGGAAAGCCAAGGCTAAGCCAAAGAAGAAAAAGAGAAAGATTTAACGACACCCAAAATAACCATTTGCAAACAGAAAACTATATTGATACTTATAAACGAAACTAATGTGTATATGAAAGTGATGCTTCAGTTATGGAATAAAAATATTAATCATTAGGTTTCATGATTAGCATAGAATTTTTTTTTTAACATCATCAGCAACATAAAAAAGGTGAAAAAAAAGAAATAAAATATTCAGAGAAAAAAAAAGAATTTATTGAAATTACTATAAACAAAACTGTTAGCAAAGGGGGTCACAGAAACGTCATTAAAATGCAAGCAAGTGCTATTGTCGAGGATTCAGAAAATTCCGTTTGGCTTAGGATAACGTCGAATCATCATAATTTTTTATGATTGGGGCGACAACTGGTCATCATGATGACGGCAACAGCACTTGCATACACTGGGAAAGTGCAAGATGTACTTACTGTTTGCATAGTGTCTACGGGGCAAGACCTGCTCGGCCCTAAACAACTTCATTGAATAAAAGAAAGAGAAAGGAAGAAAGAAAATTTCTCAGTGAAAACGGCAGCAGCTTTTAAATACATGGCGCCGGGCAGTAAGTAGGGCTTAGGGCTTGTGCATGTGCAGGGTAACTTTAGTAAGAGGGGCCAATGAGAAATTCCAAAAAGTCACAAACCAAAACCTCCAATTTTTCACTCTCCAAAATCACCAACAGCGACGACGACGCCCGTTTACGACGACGACTCCCCCAGCTGCTCCCCCGACACAATGTTTGCTAGATACCTGTTACAGAGCTCGAGACTGCTAGCAAAGGCTTCTCTTGCCGCGCCTGCTAGAACTTTTGCTACCAAGTTCACCTCGCCATTCCTGTCCCAGCCGACGCTCTCGCTGGCCAAGTTTGCGCAAAAACCCTCGATAACCGTGACCAAGCCGCAGATCCGCCACGCTACTATCAACCAGATTTCGCGCCGCGGTAACTTCAAAACACTGCTGAAAAGAAGAAAGGCCCAGCGCTCCATGACCCCCGATCTCCAGGGCAACCCGTTTAAGCGTGGTGTTGTGCTGAGAGTCATGATTCTCAAGCCCAAGAAGCCCAACTCCGCCAACAGAAAGGCCTGCAGAGTCCGTCTCACTAATGGCAAGGTCGTGACTGCTTACATTCCCGGTGAGGGCCACAACGCCCAGGAGCATAGTGTCGTGACTATCCGTGGTGGCCGTACCCAGGATCTGCCCGGTCTCAAGTATAAGTGCGTCCGTGGTCTCAACGATCTGGCGGGTGTGCCCAACAGAAGAACATCGAGAAGTAAGTACGGTGCAAAGAAGCCCGCTGCTTCGAACTAAACGACCTGGCTCGGAGCCAACCTGATTGTAAATACACTTGCTTTTCCCTTCCGCTGTTATATATATATTTTTTGTTTAAATTGTTTGTTTGTCGATTTTGGATCCTTTTCATATGCCAGTAGTAATTATCAAGCTACTCAGTCTGTACCTTGTTCTTTGTATATAGATTTGTCTTACGTTGACTCCCTTGGGCTGGTTGTGGGTATGTTTCAGTTCCCGTTATTAATATGTTTGAGGTGTCGCGTGTATATGTAGAAGTATATGGAGACACCTACAAGAAGGGATATGCAAATATTTGAAAACGGTCTTATAATAGCGTATTTGGAATTGGTCCTGCAAAACATGTCTTTGAGTCTCAGTGCCATGAGCTGCGGGTAAGAGACACTAGAGGCTACTGTTCCGGCAGGCTAGCCGTGATGCGCAATGACGATGGTGAAGCTGGTGACTTTCCTGGGACTTAGCCATGTTCAAGTGTGGACTACCTGTCTTGTCAACTATTATTAACCCCTTAATTCTTATGTCCTTCTGTACTCCTGCGACTCTTAGACTTTGTGCCTCCGTGACGCCGCGACGATTCCCAGTCTTCTTCTTCCAGACGTCTGTTTGGTTTTTTGTCTGCTTTCTGTCGAATTTCTAACTGTCTCCTTCTTGCCGTTCAGCTGCCCCTACACACACCGTTTTTGCTGGTCAAAAGCTCCGCTCACTCCTCGGTTTACCGCCGCCCTTTTTTTGACCTTTTCCAATGGCCTCCCGCTCCAGTTACTATGCCGACTCTGTCGCTACGTCCTTTTATTCTGCTAATACAGATAATAACCCCGACACCAACCCTGTTGCCACGGCCGCCCCAGATAACCAGCAGGCCTGGAAAAATCCCATTTCTCTTGTAGCTGCCCGAACGAACCACGGCAGTATTGTCTCCAGCCAGTCGTCATTTTATTCAGACGCTGACACGACCGATCATGCACCACCATCTTTTCAGCAGCGACAACGCCCTGACCACCAGCTAGCATCACCGCTGACGTTCAAAGGTCTCACCAACGCCGGCTCTGATCACAACAGTATGAACTCGGTGTTCAACTTTCCTCACAGCCGATATGATTTACAGTCGTCAACAGGACCCTCTTCAACACTAGCTCAAACCGTAGCTACTTCTACACCGGCGGCAGAAGACTTGATCCCCCCAAGTCGTCTCGTCAATGTTCGTGACTACAACACGCTCTCGTTTTCAACCAACGTCAACGACTCAGACGCATCCAGCCTTTTCATTTTTGACGATGCTTCAGAAGCCAACCTGCCCGTCCCAAAGGATGTATTTGAAAGTCCACGGCTCAAAGCCAGTCCACAGCTAAAGGCGTCTTTCCCAGAAGAGTTGACTAGCACAGCAAAGGTTCAGGATGTTCTCCCACAGGGCCCTGGCCCATTTATGCCCCATGTTTATCGCAAGAAAAGTGGTTCAAAGACAAACAAAGGCAACTCGGCCTACAACACCATTAGCGATAATAACATTACAATTGACACCACTGAATCAACCAACGCCCGCCGAGAGTCTGGGATTGTCTTAGTTTCGCTTTACGACTCTTTTAATGACGCGAATTCTACCGTAAATTCAGAAAACAGCGTGTCAACCCACAATAAGGATAACATTTATTTCAATACCCGATCGGGGCAGCGACAGAGCCGGGTGCGCTCTGGAATGTTACCGCCGCTCATTACAACCTCCAGCATCTACAATCCACCTGTGAAACGCACCAGTTTCCGGCCACGGTCTGAAGCACACAGCTTTGAAACTTCATCTCTCAATTCCCAGCCTTCAGCATCCAAACTGCGAGATAATGCACACATCCGCAAGGAATTGGAATTTGCTAGGCGCGTCAAAAAAGAAATGGCATCAAAAAGCATCATGGACCTCGAGTCAGCGTTATCAAATTTTGATGACGGCAACTCGACAACAAACCTAATACTCACCTCTTCGTCGTCCCGGACAGCTACGTCAAATGTTCTGGTTGACGAGAAGAGCAATACTCGTTATGACAAAGACGGTACACCATTATGTGACAAGTCTACAGAAATGGTGATTCTCTTATTTTCATTCGTCTTCCCACCGTTATGGTTGCTGCTAGGTACAGGCACATTTGATTCTGTGATTGGCCGGGTATCACGCCGGGCAAAAATTATTTCCTTGGTACTGGCCGGACTTGTGTTTGCTGCCATTGTCATTGGAGTAGTCGTAGGAATCAAACAGTCCAATTGAGCAGCCTCCTGTTGAAGCGCGTGGTTGAAGCATGGCGAACCAAGATAAGTAGAAGATAAAATAGTAATATTGATCAAAACCGATTTTAATACTTGTTCCTGAAAAAGCAGTAGTACAAACTCGCACGCGTCTTGTGGAGTTACGTAATGAGTATGACATAATTGATTAAGGTTTTTGTAACTGTACTTTCTATAATTTTTTTTTTGGTTCGGTTTGTTATGTTTATTATGAACATCCCAACGATCCAAACGCTTTTTAATAATATCAACCTGGTTCCACAAGAAAACGAGACCAGGAATTTGAAAGCGACTACATAGGCCAAATATTGTGAGCGCACCACATACCGTCAGAATATCATGAGCACCTCAAATTATTATGAGCTTCTGGGGGTACATGTGTCGGCAGCCGAGTCCGATATTCGCAAGGCATACCGTAAACTTGCGCTCAAGTACCATCCGGACAAAAACAACAATGATCCGACGGCAGGCGACCGGTTCAAGGAATTACAAAGAGCGTACGATACCCTGATAGATGCTGTTGAGCGGAAAAAGTACGACGAGACTATTGGTACAACGTCGGAGCCATCACCCTCGATGGCAGGTAGCAGCAGTAGTGCTTTCAGAAATCAGTTTGCAGAGCAGGCGCGGCGCGGCCACTACAGCACCGCAGAGAAATTCTTTTCTACAAACTACCAGCGATCTGGCAGTACCAGTCAGCCGCAGTGGACGAACAAAAGCTACGGGTTTTTCTCTACTAGTAATACAAATCCGTTACGAAATCACCGTCCGGACCGATTCAGGCGGCCAAAGCAAGACAATCACCCTCAGTATGGATTTGCCTCTTCGTTTCGAAGGCCAGCAGATGGCACCACCAATAAACCATTCACATATCAACAGAGGAAACCTTCCACGGAGCCAATGTCTGAGTCACAACCAGCATCGTCGCCTTATTTTGGTGCCAAGGAGGATGAAAGGGGCACGGCAACTACCGATACTAATGGAGATCATACTACCGGGCCGACATCAACAGAAGGTCAAAATAGCAACCATAAAACTAATACCAATACTAATTCTGATGAGTCCAATTTTGCTGGTAATCATTTCAGGCCGGATAATTCTGAACGGGTAAATATCAGCATGCCGCCCCGGTCATCATCACGGCCGTCGGCATCATCGGCTCCAAATTTATTTGACAATGCAGACGACGAGTCCGGCACCGGCACGGACTCCTCGGATGACGATTTCAAGGGCATCCGGCCAAATAACGGCCGAGGACCAAAAGTGCGATCAAGCATGCACTACTATGTACCAACGACCTCAGACAGCGAGGATGATGCGGCTGTAGCTGGTGGATCGTCATCTAACACAGAGCAAGAGTTTATTGACCTGACACTTGACGAGGAGGATGAAATTCAGGAGCTTGATGTTGAAGAGCGACGGGCAAACGCCAAGCGCCGCGCCAGCACACTTCAGGACCCAATCGACCCTAAGCGTCAGGCACCGCTGCCACAGTCCCCAGTTGCCAGCAGCCCGGAGCCAAAAAGGGAGCCAGAAGTCTTGACAGAATCTGACGATAAGGATGAAATAGAAGAGCTGGAGATACCGCCCTCGCCACGCAAGCGTGCCACAAATAAAACTTCTATTGGCGGTGATGACCCTCATCTCAAGACACCGCGCAAGCGTCAGCGCGTGTTTGAATCTGTAAATTCGTCTCTGGCAGCTGACCTGGAGGCACAGGCAACTGCGGCAACACCAAATGTTACGGGCCGCCAACGCCACCGCACCCCACATAGTAGCAACAATGTCGGAGCTAAGTCGAGTCATATCAACCTTAACCGCAAGGACTTTTTCGACATACCACCATTTACCCAGACGACGGGAAACTTTAGTATGGATGAGATCAACGAGGTTATTACTGAGGACTTTGGGGCCGATGCCTCCCATCGTCTGCCGACCCCAGAACTGGTGCCGGGCGAGCTCGATCTGCATGATGCACCCCATATCGTGGACGCACTCCAGCCACCGGTACTGCCTGAAAGCATTGTCGACGAGGCGGTGGCCGAGACAGGTCGGCTGCTGGCTGACCGTGCAGCACTGGCACGGTACGGTGCGCTCATGGAGGAGTACGTGGTAGCGTGGAACGCGTACAATGAACGCGTGGCGGCCTACCGCATGCAGCGCCAGCGCGCCGACCTCGACACCGGCGTCAAGATCCTTATGGAAGCTCGCTACACGCTACGCTACCTCCAGGCCCTTGAGCTCGACCGGCGCGTAAACGCGCTTTACGACGCAGCGGTGCTGGAACACGCCAAAGTCATGGCGCGTTTTCTAAACGTCAAACGCCTCCACGAGCTGAACAACTAAGAGGTGTGAAACCGCCCCGGGGGTTTATGAGTCTAACAGAAAAGTATATATATATATATATATTCTTTGATAATTTTAATGAATGAAACGATTTTTTTTAAGAAAAAACCAAACGTATTATATATATATGCCAAAAAAAAACCAAATTGCCCATGGCAGTTGCACTTATTTACAATGTGGAGGGCAGGTAAGTGGGTAGATGGCATCACAAGTTAGGGGCCCATCAGCATAATCTTTTTTTTTAGAGGTTTCTATCTACAGCTTGTTATTACCAGAAACCTTGTAATACTATATACTTTTTCCCTAGCAACCATACGATAGCGTACTTAATAGGCAAGTTGAACAGATGAGCAAATTGAACACTTTTCTTAACCTTCAATATATATAAATCACTATAAAAAAGATACTACAAGCCATCTGATTAATTAAAACTAACTGCTACCCTCTTCTCCAGACGACTCAGGCACTACCTGACAAGTTCTTGCATTGTGCCCGGGCTTGCCGCACACTCCACAGCACCTTTCTCTCGGTCGCGCCGACCTTTCTTGACCACCACTTCCCGACGATTCAGCCACTGCCTGCACATCAACATCCATCTGATCAATTGCTTGCCTCCCCTCCTCTTCTGTCATTACCCCTCTTTTCTGTACTCGAGTCCTTTTTGTCCTCTGGTGTCGGCTTAGTATCGCATTTTCCTGTCGAAGGTCTTGGATCTCTGCCCTTAGTAGAGCAATTTCACGCATAACTACCTTGTTTATCTTGGAAAAAGACTTTACTACTTTTAAAATTGACTCTGGGGAGCTACTATGGTGTCTTCTAATTCGTCTTCCAGGACGTTCAGATTGAGAATTAGCCCTAAGGAAGGCATTTGTGGTATTTGAAATCCAAGGGGTAGAGGGCCTAGCCTCCTCCTCAACCGGCGTTGGAGTCCGTAGCTGCACACCAAGCTTTGAGACCACACTTTCTGGGTTAAAAGGAGCAAGCCCAGCCCTTCGGAAAGCTGTCTTGATGTTGTTTTCCGTCATAGCACCTTGAAATGCAGCGTGAAAGGCGGGAAAGAACTCCATCTTCGAAACGTTGGGTATAGAGCTTCTAATCAGATCCTTCATTTCTCGATCATATGCCTTTTTGAGCCTATCAAAACACCCGACGTCAAAAGGCTGAAGCAGATGGGACAAATGGTGCGGCATACAGAGTGTGATAATGTTGTTCTCCTCGCAATACATCTCAAAGTCGGTTGAGTGATGGCTTTCATGCCCATCGAGGATCAGAAGACGGTGGTCACCTCTTGATCTCTTGGCTGTTTGCTGATCAAAGTGCTTTATCCACTCGAGACTCGTCTCGTTATCAGCAAAGCCATTTGGAGCCACCATAATAGCCCAATCGCCCGGGAGTGTGCTTTCTCGATACCAGCAGGCGAGGTGATATTGGCCCGCAACCACGATGAACGGTGGAATCCCCCAGCCTTCCGCATTAATTGCCTGAATCACCGTAATCCATTCGCGGGTTTCGGGCTGTACTAGTTTTGGTCTTGCACGTCTTTCTGACCCCGTAACGACCATTCCGCTTTCAATCATGCCCATTAGAAAACTAGCCTCGTCAAAGTTATAGATATCATCTGATTGAATGCTGTACTTCGCAATTGTGCTCTGTACAAGCCTAAACCAATTGCGAATAATAATTGGATCTTCGCATTTAGCTCGTTGATGGTCATATTCACGACCGAAACGTGTCTCAAGCTCATTGTGCCGCTTGACAAAGTTTCTAGCCCAACGCTCGCCAACGGGTGGCGCATCGCGGCCTGCAAGCAATCGGTTGGCCATTTCTTCAACATTACGCAGTCGCAAGGAAAATCCTCGCGAATCTAGATCCAGGATAAACTGAATAATGTTCTGTTCCTCTATATCAGATAGTTTGTGTGAATTGGGGATAGTATTAGCTCGAGCTTGTACGCCGTCGTGTCGGTAGAGGAGAGTCGAGTAATTGACTTGATGGAGCTTTGCGGCGCGTCGGAGACTCAATTTTGGGTCATTTTTATAGGCTTGGAGGGTCAGAAGTATTCTAGTTTCATTATCTGTCTGTGGCATCTTGTATGACTGACAATTAATTGATTAAATGAAATGGTTGTAGGTTGAAGGATTTTTATTCAATTCGCTTATCTGTTCAACTTGCTTATGTACGTTATCCTAAATCAAATACGTAGCTTCAAGATCAAGTTTCCTAACGAACACAAGTAATACACAGCTAAAAAGAAATAGTGTATGTGATAGCTGAAGAGTCTATTCTTATTTCAGTATTAAAAGCATATGGGTTTGGTAATTTGAAGAGATATGGTGAAGAATTGAAGGTTGCTGTAAATTGCATGGATGTTGATGGCGTAAATGTTGATGTGGAGTGTTACAAGGTTTCTGGTAATAACACACTGTAACGTATGTGGTAAGTGAAATGATCAGACAAGGGAAATGATCACTTTTCTTCACCTTTAAGATATAAATCACTGTAAAAATACTACAAACCATCTGATTACTTAAAACTAGTTGCTATACTCTTCTCCAGACGTATTAATTACTACCTGACACGTTCTTGCGTTATGTCCGGGGTTGCCGCATACTCCACAGTGCCTTTTCCTCGGTCGCGCCGACCATCCTTGACCACCACTTCTTGACGATCCAACCGCTACCTGGGCATCAACATGCAGCTGAGCAATTGCTTGCCTTCCTTGCTCTACTGTCTTTACCCCCTTTTCTGTAATCTAGTCCTTTTTGCCCTCCGGCGCCGACTAAGTATCAGATAGTTTGTAGTATTTTTACAGTGATTTATATCTTGAAGGTGAAGAAAAGTGATCATTTCCCTTGTCTGATCATTTCACTTACCACATACGTTATAGCGTTTAAATTATATTTTAAGGGCCATCCTTTAATTAGATGTTCTTAAAAAAAAGTGAATAAAAGTAAAAATATTACATTAAATTTATAGCATTAACAACTTATTGCTCAGTGGTCCCGTTATCACCACGTTTATATCGCTTGTTAGCATTGGCGTCGCTGTTGCCCCTATTTTCATTTCCATTGGCGCCACTACCGCTGCCGCCGGGCGCATGGCGCTTGGTGCCGGAAAACGCCTGTGCGTTGGCACGAGGAATGCCAGACGCACGTGGGATCCCCGAAAGTCGGTTGCCAAGACTAGTATGGGTACCGCCACTGCTGGCAGCTGAGCCAAAGGGTCCAGCGGATCCGGTTGGTGCGGGCACACCCGTTGACGCTGCTGCCGCCGCTGGAGTTGATGCTGCTGCATCTGTTGCCTTAGGCTGCAACTTTGCCAGCTTCATTTGAAGCAGCTTGATTCGCATCTCGGACTCTTGTCGAACCTTATTCACAGCCGCGGTCTTCTCGGTCTCAGCTTGAGTGCGGAATTCAGTAATGATCTGCTCCTTTACCGCCGGATCCAAATTATCAGCGGTCACGGGCGCAGGTGCCGCGGCAGCGGCTCCTGCCGACTTTGCCTCATACTCCGCTGCCAGTCGCGCCTTCTCGCGATCCACCGCCTCACGCACCTTGGTCTGTGCTTTCAGTTTGATCTCCCCAAGCTGCTTCTCATGAGCCTTGGTCAGTTCCGTTTTAAGGTCAGTTTTGATGAACTCGAGTTCTACGGTATTGGCCGTAGAAAGCTTTTGCTCCAGTGCCTCCATTTGTTGGGAGTGCTCCTGTTGCAGTCTTTCCAGTCTTCCAGCAAGCTGTTCAGGCGTTAATAAGTTGAACTCGGTCAATGCACGCTGTTTACGTTCCTCATCGGTTTCGGTGACAGGTACTGGAGGAGAAACAGTCAGAGAACTAATCTTTAGCTCAAGCTCAGACTTTTCTTGTTGCGCTTGCTGGAGTTTCTGTTCAAGAGAAGCCTTTTCCTTTCTAACTTTTTCAACTTCTGCAAGATACTCAGCCTCAGCAGTATTGTCAAGGTTAAGTAAGTCTTGTTGCGCCTTCAGAGACTCGAGCTGCTTCTGCAAGTCGTCCTTTTCTAACTGCAACTTCTCAAACTCTGCCACGCTGATCTGTTGCTTTTGGCTCTCAGCCTGAAGCGCTTTAATTTGCTGCTCAAGTGCTGCCTTTTCTGATAACGCCAATTCAAGTGCTCTCTGCTGGTCGGGACCAGCAGCATTGTCGTTAGATTGTTGCTGCTGTGCTTGAAGTGTTTCCAGTTGTTGCTGTAGGGTCGCTTTAGCAGATTCTGCTTCCTTAATCGCTTCAGCCACGCGCGCAGGAACGTTTTGAAGTTCAGATTCCAATGCATTTTTTTGCTTTTCAAGCTCTTCGAAACCGGAGAGTTTCTCTGTAAGCTTTTTAACCTGGCCTTCTAGCTCCGCAACCTTAGTTGCAGTAACGGAAGAATCAATTCCAGCAGATTCCTCTGTGGGAGTTGCGGTGGGAGCAGTTGCAGTCGCTAGAGCAGCCTTAACTGAATCAAGATCGGCCTGTAACTGTTTTACCAGGTCAGCCTGGTTCAGCTTTTCAGTTTCCAATAGAGAGATTTGTTCATTGGCCAAGGCTAGCTTTTGTCTTTCCGCATCGACCTCATCATTACTTGAAATCTGGTTAGACACCTGGGACTTTAAGTTCTGTAATTCCGTCTCATGTTCAGCAATCTGAGCTTTAGCTGCTTTAACTTCGCCCTCTTTCGTTTGAAGGGCCGATTCAAGATCAGTAACATTCTGCTTAGTTTGATTAAGTGCTTCAGATTGGACAGTTGTATGTGCAGCTTGTTCGGTAGCGGCTTTCTTTAGTGCTTCCACCTCCTCGAGGAGCTTGTTGTTAGCAGTGGTTGCCGCAAGAAGCTGCTCTTTTGATTGGGCACGTCGAGCATTCATCTTCTCCTGAAATTCGTTGCGAAGATTATTAAGTCTCACTTCAAGTGTTTTAGAGTCGGTTTCAAACTTGGTTGCCTTGGCCTCAGCTTCACCAAGTTTCTGTTGAAGTTCGGCAGTGTTGTCTTGCGACTTGGCGGCAAGTTCAGCTTGAGCATTGCGAAGCTGAGTTTGCTGTGACAATAGTTGAGTAGTGAGTGAAGCTTTGGCTTGTTTTAAAGTATCGTTTTCAGTCTTTAGAGCATTGACTTGTTCCGGTTCCATACCATTGAATTTAGCCTTCCATGTAGTAAGCTCTTTTAGTGAATCATCCTTCTCCTTGAGCTCAGACAACGAAGCTGTAAATTGCAATTCCACACCCTTAAGCTTTTCGAGTTCCTCACCCAAATTCACGGCTTGCTTGGAGAATTCATCACGCTGCTCGCGAAGTGCAATATTACTCTCTTTAAGGATGTTGACGTCATCGACAAGCGGCTGGACTTTGCGTTCGGTCACATTTTGCAAATCAATTTTGTAACCCTCAACTTCAGAAATTTTATAGTCAAGGTTGCGGCGCAGACGTTTCAGTTCTTGCTCAGTCAAATTCTGGTTAGTTTCAAAAATCTCCTTCTCCTCCTGTAGCTGAGAATTGATCGCACGGAGAGCTTCGATATCTTTACGAAGCTCATCGACAGTCTGGCGAAGTGACTCAGTAGTTTTAGCAGATTCCTCGTAAGAGGGCGGGACATCTTTCTGGGATTGCTCTGCAAGTTTCTTGTGCAGCTCAGTTTCTTGTAGTAATGCATCGTGGAGTTGAATTTTAAGAGAGTTAATCTGAGTATTAAGAAGCTCGCGTTCAGCATTCCAATTGGTTTCTAGGGCAAGAAGGTTAGTTGATGCTGTCTCAGCAATAATGGCGAGCTTAGGGGTCGGTTGTTGTGAAAAACTATACATACCAGTCACATTTGGTGCAGAATCGTTGTTTGAAATCTTCTGATTCTCTTCGGTAAGAGCATTGATCTCACTCTTGTATTGCTCAGTTAGATGAGCCAGCTGCTGCTCCAATTGAGCCTTTTCAGCGTCCAGACGCGTTTGGATCTCCTTGACACTTTCGGAAACTTTTTCATCGTGGCTTTCAAGAGTCTTTTCAAGGTCTTGAATCACTTGGGCTTTCTCTGTAAGTTTTTGTGTCAGCTCCAGAGTCTGTTCCTCGCTGGCCTTGATTGTTTCCAGAGTCGAAGAAAGCTTGACTTCAAGCTGTGCCAGTTTTTCTTCATGATTGGTAATAGTCTCGCGTAATCTGTTGTTTTCTTGTTCAAACGTAGCCACTTGCTCATTAGTCTTCTTCTCGCCCTCAGCACGTTCGGATTCCAGTGACTTGATGCTAGACACAATGGCACTAAGACGGTCGCGCTCCTCCACAAGCTCAGCTTTCTCCTCTTCGAGACGCTCTTCCACAGATTTCCACAGTCGCTTCTCCTCCTTGAGATTAGAAGCTTCTCTAGCCAGGTTGTCAAATGTAGATCTGATAGAGGCTATTTCCTTAGACAGTTCTTCGTTACGCTCTTCCTGCTTTAATAGTGACTTTTGGAAGCTATCAGAGCGCTTCTTGTAACTCTCATTTTCAGTGCGCAGGCTCTCGTAGTTAGTTTCAAGGTTCTTGAAGCGATCGGCAGAAATCTCAAGCTGGGTTTTGGTCTTGGAGACTTGTACCTGCATCACTGAGTTTTCATTAGAAAGCTTTACAATCTGATCGTCAAGAGTCTTAAGGGTAATAACAGTTTCTGACTTGTAAGAGTTGTATTCTTGCTGAACCTCCTCCAGCTTCTTTTCGAGCTCTTGCTTCTCAGCAATAAGAGAGTTGAGCTGAGCTGCCTGTACATTATCACCAGATGTTTCATTGGCAGATTCATTATCGGTTTGCTTGCGATTGGCAGAAATGGTACGATACATATCCCGTTCGCGTTCCAAGGTTTCAATCTTGTCTTGAAGAGATCCAATGTTAGATTGCAAGTCCTCGATGGTAGACTTTACTTCTTCGACAGCCGCTGTCTCTGCTTCTTCAATACGATGTTGCAAAATTACCTCGGTCTGTTCTGAATCTCTTTGCAACTTGCGAGTCAAGTTCAACAGATTTTCATTCTGTTGTTGTAGCTCCACAATGTTCTTGAATGGAACCAATTTCTCTGAAATGAAGTTATTAACGTTCAGTCCATTGATATCTTCACCATCAAGAACGCGTTGTAGCGTTAATTTATCATCTTCGGTTAGAGTTGTCAGATCTTCCTGTTCAAACATAACCTGCTTGACTTGTCGAGACAAATCATGGACTTGGGTCTTTAAAGATGCCACCTCTTCTGCCCTCTGCTCTAGCAAAGTCTCATTATCTTTAAGTGAGGTGGTCAGCTCAGAAAATTGTACACTGGCAGTCTCGAGCTGTGAACCCAGAGAATTGAGCTCATTTTCCAATCGCTGGTTCTCCTGACGTTCAGCCATGATAGTCGGTGCATAGCTCTCCATTTGTCGCAGCAATGAGTCGAGCTCCTCTTGAAGTCCACGGTTCTTGGCCTTTTCGCGCTCAAGATCGCTTCGTGTATCTTGTAAATCAGAGTAGATTTTGGTAAGAGAACTTCCGCCCTTTTGTAGTGCTGCTATCCGTTGAGCCGCAGGCGAAAACACAGCATTCATATCAGAAGCTAATTTGCCTCCCTTTGGTGTAGAAGGCTCTTCGGGTATTGTCGTTGGTGCTTCACTGTTGGTTTTAGGCTGATTTGATGCAATCATCTTCTCAAGATGCTGAACTCGGACCTTGGCCGTTTTGGCTGATTTCTCCCATAGTGCTACCAACTTTTTCTGAGAATCCATTTCGACTTGGAAGCTCTCCTGGTTGAGTTTCTGAATGCTCTCTAGCTCAGTCACACGATTGGTAGCGTCGAGGTGCTTTTTCGTCAGCTCAGCGTGGCGTTCCTTTAATTCGTCGTGTTGCTTATCCAGCGCCGTAAAGGATTCTTGCAGAGTTTGTACTTTTTGTGTAAGTGCAGCGATTTGCTCAGTGTTATTGGCACTGTCGCCTCTATCACCCTTTGCCGAAGCAACTTCAGCTTCGAGATATTTGATATGTTCTTTAAGAAGCTCAATGTTTTTATTGAGATCCCGCTCGGTTGTAGATGCAGCGAGGTTAGCAGCGCGTAAACTATCAACTTTACTTTCAAGACCCACAACGGTTTGTTTCGAGGCTGTGAATGCTTTTTTGACTGAATCAAGTTCATATTGTTTATCCTTAATCTCCAAATCTTTCTTATCTAGCCGTTCAAAAAGCTGTGCCTTTTCGACCGTTAGAGAATCAATCTGAGAGTTTAAAATGCTCTGGTCCCCAGCAACAGGCTCAGGAGCAGCCATCTCTTTCTGTTGTTGTTGTTGCTGTTGAAAGTTTCGCTCAGCAGCGGCCTTGGCTTTCTGGGATTCCTCCAGTTGTTCTCTGAGTATGCGAGCCTGCTCAATCGTAGAGTCCAGTTGCGTTCTTATCGACTCTACTTTGCTCTCTGAGTTTGTCTTCAAATTTTCTAAATAAAAAATTTTTTAAAAAAAAAAATTTAAAACCAAACTGTTAGCAATTCCCTATATTAATCTAATTGAAACGTCGAGAGGTCATAGTATGCTTACCATATTTAATGTCGTCTAACAGCTTCTGGTTCCTTAGGGCTTCAAACCTTTGGGCTTGGACAGCAATAAGCCCCAAAAGCTCGGGTTGTAGCGAGTCCACAACTGATTTCTCGGCCGTCAGAAATGCCGAAACAGTCGATGCCAGCGACTCGTCTGAGTTCTTGATATTTCAATTAGAATCAGGTTCTTTCACTCTTTCCTAGCTCGGAACAACAATAAAGCAGGGAACAAGAAAAATATCAGATACTTACCATGGGAGTGGAATCATTAGACGCAAGCGCAGGCAACTCTGATTGAGCCGGCGGCGATGGTTCACGATTCTCATCTGTCATGATCGCTTGTAGGTTTGGATGGGTATATAGCGTGGAGAGAGTGATACCTACAGAGTGATGATGAGGTTGAGGAGGTTGAAAAATCCCACACAGGCATGAACACACATACAAACTTACATATACACACACGCATTGACTGTGTTCAATATCTAAAAGTCATATGATAGTACTGATTAATGGTTATGTAATGATTAGATAAGATAGTTTTTAATTGTATTTTAGTTTTTGACATGCTCAAGTCTTAAATCTTTCAAGACCCCAGAGAAGTAAAAAATAAAAATTAAAACAACGTTTGTTAGAAACCATCATGTAAAGTTACCGACGACGTCTATGTCAAGTCATATGTAGTCTCCACTCCATATACATCTGCATCGACACTGGCTTTTAAATCTTTTCTGCCCAATATATAAATATAAAGCTATCTATTTGTGTAAATAAAAATAAAATGAATTTTTTAAAAAAAGCAACTGATTTGAAAAAGGTTCGGTTGTTTTAAACGTTCGGTAGATACATTGGGTGATGATGGTTTCGGCATTACAATACCAAACTTGAGCACTGTAAATGAGAAATCGGCTCATTTTTCCCCTACCCCACACACCCACCCACTACAAGCATTGCAAAAAAAAAAAAAAAAAAAAATCAAAACTACCCACTATAAACATTTCCACTATTATTTTCATTTATCTTACCATCTTAAATCTCATT
>Ga0160505_100785_pt1 | contig 16277 bp, 11 predicted proteins | sample DIDeMG_FD_108225 | JGI IMG/M metagenome (GOLD analysis project Ga0160505, IMG submission 108225) | Enriched chicken feces microbial communities from UW Madison campus, WI, USA - DID2874_E49_Stillage MG | ecosystem: Host-associated > Birds > Digestive system > Large intestine > Fecal ... | reverse complement strand
AATATATTAAAAAAAAAAAAAAAATTTTTACAAAAAAACAAAAAATTAAAAAAAATTTTTTTTGGGGGGGGGGTTTTAATTAAACAAAAAAAAACTAAAAAATCCCTGTTAAAGAAGGAACAAAAAAAAAAAAAAAAAAAAAAAAGGACACTCCCCCTTTCTGATTCTTCACGCCTCCTCACAGTCCTTTTTGTCATCTTTTGCGTTTGATATCCAAGAGTTGCAAGCTCCCGCTGTCATTCTAAAATTATACCAAAAAAAAAAGAAAGTTCTTTCTCTTGTATTGCCATGTTCGAGAAAGATAATCAGTTTACTGTCCTTGCATCCAACAGTTACAACTAAAATTAGAAGGCAACATAAGAAAACAAAATGACATGAATTTCAAAAACTTTTGTCTCTCTGAGGCTGGCAATGTAGCGGTATCGGTGCGTATTATAAGTTCAAGCGTTTGATGGCGCCGAATTCTCCGTGAATAATTCCATCTGCTAAAACCTGCGACACATAACACCCAGTAGATGAAAATTGCCATCTCCTAGACTATAGGGTATATACACTTACAAAAAGAACAAACAGATCCCATTCTGTTATTTGATAGGAGCAAGGGTTGCGCAGAGGCTTTCACAAAATTCTATTCTTTTTTTTAACGGCAAGCTTGCATGCGCCGACGTAAGCATAATCAAACGGTTAAACCAGGTTATTACGCCCATGCTCTGTATTAAATAAATGCTGTTTATTTCTCAACTAGAAATATATTAATTACTTTCCTCCTATTTTGTTTGTAACTATTTGATCTAAAAAACAAGAAACTGATTATCTGCCTAGCTAGCTTCCTTCCTAGGCGTGATCAAATTTTCATTGCCCAGAATATAAAAGAAAAATAAAAAAAAAAGATTTTTTGTTAATAAAAGCCAAGAGAGGGCCGGTGACAGAGGGTGGGGATATTTGGCTAGGTTTTAACGCGCGCAGATTCAACGTATCACAAATTCGCGCATTTGCTCCCCTATTCGCATTGATCTCACTGCACCTGTCAGAGACCATCATCGGTTAACTTCTACATTCTGCCGACATAATTCTCTAATTAATTAACATATTAAGCCTAAACAGATATTATTATGGATGTATTATTGGTAAACCTTGTATCTAGCTTCATTACTTGTCGCTCTCCTTCTCTAAGGTCTCTGTGGCCGCGACAGGGGCAACAACGGGCTCCTCTTTAGATTCCGTAACAACCGCCGCAGGTTCCAGCTCGGCTTTCACAGCTGCAGGTTCCAGTTCGGTTTTCACAGCTTCAGGTTCTTGCTCAGTTTTCGCATCCGTAGGCTCCAACTCGGTTTTCACAGCCGCAGTTGTCGTGGAAGAAGAAATAGGATCAACGTCATCCACAGCAGGTGGCGCTGCCGCAGTGGCAGGCACATCCGCGTGGTCATCGTCAGACTCCTCTTTCGCATCCTTAAAGTCCTCATCAGCGCTACTATCCTTAACACTGTTTGGAGTCCCGGGCTTGCTGATTTCACTGTATCTTGTCGCGACAGGTGAGCCCACGGCGCTGGGTGCAACACTTGCTGTATCTTCACGAATGTTAAAATGGCTGGAATAGCTTTCACGGTTGGCGCCGCCGCGCCGCACTACACGCAGACGCCGACCGTCATTAAGATGGAAGCCACCGTTACGCGCCCAGAACATGCGCTCGCGTAGTTGGATGCACTCTTCCCAGGCCTTGAGCTTGCTGCCCTTCCAGAGGCCCAGCCGCAGGCCGCGGATAAAGCTGATGTAGTCGCACACAGTGCGTACACGCTGTAAACAATGGAAGCACAGCGGATAACCACTGCTGGTAGTCGCAGGCGATGTGGATGTCGGGGTAGTGGCTCCGCTTCCAGATGCGGTTGTTGCGGCTGATGACAACAGCTCTTCACTGTCTGTGAGACTGCTGATGCTGTTGTGATTGTTCTCCTTGCCAGTGCGGAGGTTGTGCAACCTCGCATATAGCAATGATTTGTCGCGGCTCTCACCGCATAATGCGCATTTAGACCGCGTGGCGACGGGTAAGGTGGTCTGCACCGATGCGTTGCTGATCAACTGAGGTTTGACGTTAAGGCCATTATAGCTGGCCACGTACACATCGTCGTTCTCCACCTTGGAACTATTGGAGCTGCCACTGTTTATAGCCACATCGCTGACTTTAAGTTTGTACCCTTCGTTGGCGGCGGCGATAGGCTCAATAATGATGCTGCCGTCGATGATGCTCGACATGATGTTGCGGCGCGACAACCACGACAGACCCGGTGCAGTATCAAGTCTGAGAGTGGGTTCAATGTCGTCGGCCAGTGAGCGCTTGAAAAACTTAAAGTCCTTGAGCCCGCTGCCGCTGCTGCTGCCGCTGGAGCCGCTGTTGCCATTGTTACTGCCGCCGGTGGTGTTGTGGTTGGAACTAAACCGTGCGGTCAGCGCTGAGATGGAATTACTGGTGATGCTGCTACCACTGCTGGTGGTAGTGACGGGCTTGAGTATGCTAGAGTCAACCACGAGAGAGGTGCGTGGGGATTCAACCACGTCAGGGATCATGAGCAAAAACTCGCGGTAGTTTTGCAGATCGTGCCGGACAATCGGGCGCACAAAGCTATAGTTGTTGAGGAGCACATCGTCCGGGTGAACTTCCGTTACAGTTGTCGCAGTATCACTTTCAACGGGTTCAAGATCGCCGTTCTCTGTGGCTTCTTTCTCTTCAATGTAGTTGATGCCTTCGGTGGCACTGTCCAGGTTGCTGTTGATAATATTGTTGTTGTTATTGTCATCGCCGTCGTCAGTCATCTCCTGAAGCACCTCCTTAAGGGCGGCCAGTTGCTCCTGAAGATCTTCCAACAAAACGTCACGCTCGTGGAGTTGTTGCGTGAGCTGCTCGTTCCGTCGTTCAATCGCACTCGTTTCTCGCTTGGCATCGGCCACCATGCGGTTCGCCTCATCAAAAAGGCTGCTTGTGAGCTCTTCAATCTCGCCCTGTAGCTTGGATACCTGAGTCTCGGCGGCGACTCGCTTATGTTTCTCTAATGCCAGGTCGGAGGCGGGCACAAGCTGTCCCAAGCGGACCTGGTCCTCGTGGTTCATGTTTTCGCGCCTCAGAGTGTCGAGCTCCCTACGCATAACTTGGATCTGATCCTCAAGATCAGCCTGCGTGTCAATGGCCTCTAAAAGCTTCGTCGACAGCGATGTAACCTGTGCGGTCATCTCATTCTCTGCGGCGTCCATTGTGTTGGTCTCTGTCTACTTGTACAAAGGAGTTGGTGTTGGTCAGAAATGCAGGACGAAATACTTGACTTCAAATTATGGGTTCGCTGTTCTTAGTTACGTAAGCGACGCCTAATCACTTAACAATGAATACTGCTGCAGCAGCTCACACTCGCCGCCGCGCTCAAGGTCAAGCAGGTACTGGCAAAAGTAGCCGTCCGACGTGAGCACAAGTACATGACTTGAACTTCGGTTGAATGACACAATGGTCTTTACTGGCCCCGACTTCCCCGCGCTGTTTCCACCCATTCCACCTACTGCGCCGCCTCCACCGTGCCCGCCATTCCCACCCTGGGCGCCACCCGCCAACTTGATGTATGCAAAGTCCCGCTGCGGCTCCCACATCTCCGTTACCTTTGCCGGTAAATAGTTCCCCATGGCCCCGGCCACCTGCCGGCTCAGATTCAACGACCCGCGCCGCAGCAAGCTGGCCACAGTCCCGTTGCGGCGTTTCGCCTCAATAAATGCATCCAGCCCGGCTGTAGAACCGGCGTTCGCACCACTACTAGCACTGCTGTTAAGAGTTGGTAGAATTGATCCATCGGAATCTTCATCGGCGTCTGCACTGCTGGCACTGTTGGTAGGGCTACTGCTGTTACCGATACTCGTGCGGCTGGGGTTGATAACCTGGCCTGACTTAGCTAGTTTAAACACGTGCACGGTCTCAGTCGCGCTGCTCACAGCCAAAAGTGTTGAGTTATTGTTAAAGTTGAGCGAAAAGATCCGGGCTGGATATGTTCCGCGACGGAACTGGTACAACTTCGTAGTGCTAGGAATGGAAAAGACGCGCACGATTGTGCCCTTATCACTGGCTGTAGCTAACAGTGTCCCGTCAAAGTTGAACGCAAGCGCCGAGAGTGGGCTTTTATGCGCCTCGATGATATTGATGGGGGCCAAGGCAATAGTGTCAAAGATGACGACATCGCCGTTGCGTGAGAGGTCAGAGCTCGCGGAGGGGACGCTGTGCCCGTTGGAATTTCCAGAAAACGACAAGGTTGACTGCGGCACGGGCGACGGATAGGCTAAAAAGCAGTTTTTCTCGTCGCTCGACAATGCGCAGATTGCGTTGGGGTTCGGCGACGTCTCAATGGTGTGTAACAGCTGCATATTGGTAATATCATATATATAAATCTGCTCTTCCAATAGCACAACGAGACGCTTGCGATTGAGCTTGACTTTGAGCACCGCAGTGGGGAAAGTGAGCTCACAGATGTTGAGCTTCCGCTTGGTATTTATGATCTTGAGCCGGCGCGGCGACGAGTTGGGCTGGTCACCAATGCCAACAATTGCCACCAGGGATGTGCAAAAGAGCATTTCGATAATGCCAACACCACCCTCAGCTGCCCAGAAGTGTTAGTAAGAAGCGGCATTGAGAACAGGTCTATCGGCGATATGAGGTAGATACTTGCAGTTAGAAAAGCATTTGCCAAATGGATCGCAGTTAAATATTTTATAACCATCCTTAGTACCTACAGAGAGGCAGGTGGAGTCCTGGTTAAAATTGATAGAGTATATAGAGTTGGCGTTCATGAAATTGAGCCCCGTAGAGTGTAGTGGAAGTGCTGATTGAACCAGGATCTGGGATCGGTGAAGACTGGTGATAATCGGAGGCGACATAAAGAAGTGTGGTCAGTGTGGATCATGTGATAAACACCAAAAACTGGTGATAGTAAGGCATGTTGCTTAAGTATTAAGTTCTTTTTAAATAATTGTTATTAGTTCATGACACATAGTTACGTAATATTTACAAGAGGGGTCGCGAGATTGGTTAGTTCTTGCGGTTGAACTGCTCGCGTTCCATGATCCGCGCCTTCGCGTAGAGAACCTGCCACTCAAGCGCATTGGTAGGCATGGTGGAGCCAGACTCGGACCGGATAATGGAACCAATAGACATGAAAAGGCCAAAGGTGGCGGCCGAACCCATCATGTACTGGCCGATAGAACGGATGATACCGTTAGGGCCGGGACCCTGCTGGAAAACGGCGACACTGCCTGTAAACCGAAGTTAGCAAGACTGGTCATAAAACAAACAATACGTCCGAGCAAAATAAAAAAAGACGAAAAATAATAAAAAGAAAAATCATTCTTACCGAAAAGAAGGCCGATACAGGCACCGACGGTGGTCTGGGGTTCAGTTAGTTTTCCGTTTCGAAAAGGCTCGCAGAGGAGATACATACACCCATCATGGCACCCATCTTAAACTTTTCCCACGCAGAGGGCTCTTGGCCGTGGACACCAGGAAATTGCTGAACGGGAGGCATTGTGTTATCGGAAGGGTATTGGTATTGTAAACGCTGCTGGTTGGTGATGCGGTGGATGGTCAGAGGTGTCGCAGAGCAGCAAAGAAAAAAACTTTACAAAAAACCAGTTGGGGCCGGGTAACCTACTGGACTTATAGCCAATAGAATTTTTGCGATCAGGACAGTTGCGTAGCCCCGGGACCGCACGGTACATTCTGGAACAAGCTATTCTGGAACAAGCGCTTGGCCAATTGAAATTTTTCATTTTTTTCACACTTTTTTTTTTTTCTCTCGTTCCCACCAGGCCATTTCCCTTTCCATTTATCACACCCCCCTCCACGATCGCATCACTACCCGCCATAATGTCCTCGTTATTGAAAGCAGGTCGCGCCGTCAGGGTTCCCGGCCGCCGACTTTTCTCGATCTCAGCCCAGAAGCAGCAGGCGCCCGCTGCCGAAGCCGCCGAGGCTCCCGAAGCCGCCGACACCACCGCTACCCCCGAGGCCCTTCTCAATCAGTTGCGCACGCAGCCCGTCCGTGCGTTCGACAAGGTTCAGAACTCGCGCGAATTGAACGAGGAATTTGACAGCTTTATTAAGGAATTCGTCACTGACGCCAACATTTCGTCGGTTTTCCCCCAGCTCAACCCTCCATCACAGGTCAAGAAGTCGGGAGCATCAGCATCATCTAGTACTAGTAGCCAGATCGGCCGGAAACGGTACCCGAATCTGCGGGTGACGCCCGTGAATGATGCCTACTCGAGCCAGGAGTTGTTTCTGCGCCGCGAGCACCAGGCCCGTGTTCTTGGCGGACTTGGTTCCACCATTTCGAATGTCTACCGCCCGCACGAGGACGTGCTCAAGCCCAAGGCCGTGGAGCAAACCACTCTTGAGACGCTGCTTGCGGCGGGATTACATCTCGGCCATTCGACCTCTCTTTTCCGTCCCTCTACTCAACCCTTCATTTACGGTGAGCGCGATGGCATCCACATCATTAACCTCGATCAGACCATTGTGCATCTGCGCCGCGCCGCCAAGGTCACCGAAAAGATTGCTGAGGAGGGTGGTTTGATTCTGTTTGTAGGCACGCGCCCTGGCCAGCAACGTTCGCTCGAGCTTGCTGCCAAGCGCGCTGGTGGCTACTACGTGCACAAGAGATGGGTCCCCGGTACCCTGACCAACTCGCGCGAGATCTCCAACCTGTGGGAGAAGCGCGAGGTCAACATGGGCGACCGCCCTACCGAGCGTCTGCTCTCGCCGCGTCTTAAGCGCTCTCTCATCAAGCCTGACCTTGTGGTGCTGCTCAACCCCGTCGAAAACCGTAATGCCATCTACGAGTGCATCCAAAGCAACGTGCCAACTGTCGGTATTGTCGACACTGATAGCGAGCCATCGCTGCTGACTTACCCCATTCCCGGTAATGACGACTCGATCCGTGGTACCGATCTGATTGCCGGTGTGCTGTCAAAGGCAGCCGAGCGCGGCCGTAAGCGCCGTCTCGCAGGCTTTGAGAAGCATGAGAAGCAGAAGCAGGCGCGGGAGGCTGCCGCCGCGGCGCAGCAGTAGTGGTGTGTGTATGTGGATAGTGAAAAAAAAAACAAAACAAACAAAAACAAAATGTAAATAGATAAATGAGATTCAATAATACCAATCTGATCTGCAAAGAGCAGTAATGCCTCTGACAAGATTTGCATCGCTTGCTAAAAAACAAAAAATAATAACAATGTTAGACTTGTATTTTGAGTATGCGACATGAAATCACTTGCGGCTTATTTGATTTTTTCAAAACCGGTTCGTAGCATATGGTTCCAGATTAATCCCCATATTTCACACCATCCAAGTGACTGCCAAAAAGAGAAAAGACAAGTTGAAATCCTCGATTGATTATGCACAGAAACAGAAGTAATATAGGCCAAAAACACAATATATTCAATAGTTGAAGAGCCCCTAATAAATATTTTGTATATCATTCCTGATCATCCTGGCATGCATCAAGCCGTCCATGGATATATGCTACAAGCTTCTGTATATGTGCCTGATCTATATATTTCCATGCCTCCTTAACTTAAGATTGGAAAATCTCCACACCAGCTTCATTGTTTTTCAGCTCATGAAGATTAGAATGGAGCTGATAGAGCTCATCCTTCAGAGCCCTCCATACATACTCAATATTGTTTAAATCGGGACTGCAAGGTGGCCAATCTATCACCCAAATACCACGGTTCTCGTGCCACTCTTTGGTCATTTTTGAAATAAGTATCTGGACATTATCATGCTGAAATGACTGATATGGTTGATATATCGGGAGGAGTTTATTCTCAAGAGCCGATATATATGATCTGGCAGTATACCCATGGTTCTTATTCTTTTTATATCGTAATATAAAAATTAAAGGTGTCTTGATCTCAAGGCTAATTGCAACCCAAACCATAATCTTGATTCCCCCTCCTTTGACGATTGGTTAGACCGAGTTACGTCACTAGGCCTCATGTTTATCTCTAAAGATTCTTGATAGAGAATTTGAAACTGAGGGGATTAAGCACTCATCAGAAAAAAGACCCTAGAGAGGGGGATAACTATTACAATCGTTTCAATTTCTAAGGCTTATCTACAGACACTAGCTCTAACTTGTGCCCTTTTCAGAATCAACAAAATGCACCTCTCTTTTTAGCATGTAGAAATGTAAGTTTTGGATTCCACTTAGAGCGACACTTGCGGATGTGATATCTGTAGAGAATTCTTCTGGTAATGCTCACAGACACACTGATTCCACTCAGTTGTACAAGGGCCTGTAATTACACGACAGGAACCTTTCTAGCCAATTGAACTAAATAGCTCTCTTCACAGGGATTTGTGGATCTCGGATGCCCTGCAATCGTCCTGAATTTAAAAGTTGTGGCGCTCTGATAACCGTTATATAACTCGGTAGATAGTTGGGCGACTAATATTAAAGCAGTGTGTAATTTTTTTCTTTTTTCCAGCCACTAAGTTTCTTCAAATATTTGCGCGTACCCCTAGAGAGAGATGTTTCTTTTCGGATTTTACTCATCTCGATATCAAAAGCATATGGATTTTATATTTTGAAGAGATGTGATGAAGAATTGAAGATTTCTGCCAATTACATGGATGTTGACGACGTAAATATTGAGATGGGGTGTGAAAAAGCTTTTGGTAACACATTGTATAAAAAGGGCAGAGGCGTAATGATGAATGAAAGTCGTAAATATTCGTGCTGTTGTTATTAGTGCGGCCTAAGTTGTCTTCTATCTTTTTTCACATAATGCTTATTATGAAATAATTACAATACATGGAATAGAAAATGCCCTTCTGTTTGCTGTTAACATCATTGACTTAACAACGGACAAAATGAGCATTCATTGAGTGTATTGAATGGCACAAGAACAAAAGTTTGAAGTCCGTCTGAATAATATTAGCAGCAAGGGGTCACACAGTGAACTTAAACAAGCAAACACTTTGTTAAAATTGAATATCTTGGAGGGGTAACATTACAGTTGGTATATACCGAATAAATGCCTTAAATATGCATTAATATTAATGCTGCCCGACTGGGAGAGTTCACTGTCGGGTAAAGCAACCCAAACATTTGTTGGAGTTTTACAACTGCTACTAGTTTCAGATAAAAGTATTTCAGTAGAAACAATCATGTAATCCATGTATTGTGATATATTTGGAGGCATTAATTATAAATTATATTTTACATTATGTGGAAACGTACTTATTGACAATCCATATATTAGTGTGTATTGTGCTGATAGTCAAAGCTTAGTCATACGGTATCATTGTGTTGATAAAGTGTTGGATAAGTACTATTTCCTGTTTAGTAGAAAAACACACCAGTCTCGATATATCTTGATTATTGTTTGTTTGTTTGTTTGTTTGTTTGTTTGTAAATCTGTTTTTATTCTTGCTTACTTTTCTAAATGTAATAAAGAATATGGATTATACAGTCACCTACGTCCTCTCTATTCCAAGCACTGAGCGTCGTACCAGAGTGAGATCTGAGTTGCTAAACGTCTCCCTCACATCGCCTCGTGTCAAGTTTTATACAGCTCTACCTGTATCGCTGACTGTACTTAAACTTCAACATTTAAAAAAGTCATTATGGCCATAAATTCAAAGAAATGATACTATAAAAGATATCTCTTTTCTCTAACTAGAAAAGAAAAGAAAAAATAAAAAACTAAAAGAGAGAAAGAGGGAGAAATGAAAACACTTGTTCTAAGTCCAATTTGGCGCATCTTCGAAAATGGCCTTAAAGTCTTCAAGTCGTTGTTCCTTTTGTTCTTGCTCAGACATGCCAATAGTACTTGAAGCCAAGAATTTTTTACGATCTTGGATTTTAAGAATACGTTCTTCCACGGAACCATCGATAATGAAGCGCACTACGCGGACAGGGCGTAGCTGACCCAGGCGGTGGATTCGGTCAATGGCTTGTGATTCAATGGCCCAGCTCCACCATGGGTCCATTAAAAAGACCTGTGATGCTGAGACAAGGTTGAGTCCGACACCGCCAGCCTTTAGGGAAATGAGCATCACCATGGGCTTTTGCGAGCTCTGGGGATCATCGGGCTGCTTGAATTTGGCCAGCACCTTGGCACGCTCGGCCTGGCTCATAGTGCCATCAAACCGGAGCACGCGGAAGCCGCGCTGCGCAGCAAGCTCGCGCTCAATAATGTCAAGGAACTCGGTAAACTGACTAAACACCACCGACTTGGTAAGCGGGGACTGTAGCTTTGTCTCGTGGAGATGACGCAAAAGCGCCTCGACTTTGGCGCTCTGTTGGCGGCTGCCACTGCCGCCGTCATTTTCGTTTTCTTGCGCCGGGTCATAGCGCTGGAGGTAGATTGAATGGGGCTCCGAGGGGTCGCGCTGCTTGACAAGATAAATGGAATCAAGGGAGACTGCCTCGCGGCACATGTGACAGCGCACGTCAGTTTCGCCTTTACGCGTTTGAAACTCAATGTGGCCCTTGAGACAGGCCAGACACGCCATGTGCCAACAGCGGGTCACGGCCTGGTCATCCAGGGGAATGCGGTCTGCCATGCAGATTGGGCACTCGCTCGACGAGCCCTTGAGAATGGTCTCGACGACCTCCATGCCAAAGGATGACTTGACCTCTTGAATGGTATCAGACCCCTCGCTAACATCGGCAGCAATAACTGGTGATGGCGACTTTTGCCGTGCTTCGATCCTTTTGATAAGCTCCTGCATCTCGACATCAATGTCGCTTGCCCCGGGTAAAAAAGTGCCAGTCATGTCAGGCTGCGCTTTTTCTTGGGCCAGTTTTTGCGTCGCTAATAGCGCTTTTGTTACCATGGCAGGGTGATCACATAGTTGACGCAAACGTAAGATTTGCGTCATAATACTTGAGTATGATTTGAGCGCAGTGCCACTGCTGAGAGAGTCATTGAACGCGTTGCGCGCGCGGTAGAAAATCCACTCGTACAAACTCTGCTCATCACTGCCAAGGCGCACGCGCTCAATCGAAATGGTCTTCTCTGGCAGCGCCACCAGCGGGGTACCATCAGGCTGACGCATATCCTTGGTGCGCCTCAGTAACAACGGCTCCATGACACTCTGTACCACATTAACAGCTTTTTCAAAGTCCTTGCTCATAAAGGGTACTGTGATGAATGTTTTCCAAAACGAAAAGTTATTCCAGGGTTCCACCTTGAGAAACTTGACAAGGCTGAAAAGGTCCTCAAGCTTGTTGACAATGGGTGTACCAGTGAGCACCCAGCGGCGGTCTGCTCGCACAGCATAGCATGCCTTGGCTGCTTTGGTCGACCGGTTCTTGATTGTGTGACCCTCGTCAAGCACCACACGGAAAAACTCGACAGAGAAAAGATTAAAAAGCGCCAGGTCACTCTCATGAACCTCGGCCAATTTGTTGCGCTTTTTGAACTGCTCCAGCATATTGTGCTCTGAAACGAGCGTGCCATAACTCGTAATGATAACATGAGGTGCAAAGCTGCGGGCATCGGGGCCGCAAAGTAAACGTCGCATATTAATGCTAGAGGTAGTGGCACTTCCGTAGTAAACGAGAATTCGCGTGTGGCCAGGCTTGGATGCAGCATATCCCTCGCTCTCCCACTGCGACAACAACGACATGGGCGCGACTACAAGGGTTGTGTATTTGGCAAAATGTGGTCCCACAGGCTGCGGTTGCAGTGCCGCACTGTAGCGATTTGAGTGGATGAGCGCCATTGTCGAAATAGTCTTGCCGAGACCCATCTCGTCTGCAAGAATACCACCCCGAACCGACTTTTTCTGCTTGGGGAATGAAAGTGAAAGATCACCATTGTATAGATTAGCATAAAAGCAGTCTTGTGTGTCAAGATCATTGTCATCAAAGTCCCCCGGCGGCAGCGCCAAGGTGGCAGGCTGCTGAGGCCATTTGAACTCTTGCCAAAGAGGGTTCATTGGCTCAGTCTTGTCAACGTCTTCCTGAGTACCATCGACAGGCGTTTCATGCATCTCACGGCGCATTAGCCAGTCAAGACCCTTTTTTTGGTAGGACCGCAAATCCATGTTAAAACTTGTGGGCGGCTCAACCTCAGTTAGGTTCATGTCCTGCACCTGAGTAGACCGCTTGTAAAGCGCGTCCATCTGATCTGGCAGGAATTCTTCGGGGTCTTTATCATCAGTAGGGGCAGTCGCATCATCACTAAGTGTCGCAGCTGCGTCGGGTTGTTGGGTGTTTGGTACATCGTTTGCCTTGATCATATTGGCAAGCAAGTTCTTTTCGCCAAGCTTGGCGCGCACGTAGTCTGGCACTACGGAATCGACGTTAAGCTGTGAAAAGAGGTAAACGAGACCCTGCTGCCGCAGGCGCATGACTTTCTCCTCAGCCGTCTCGTCAGATGCATTATGAAAAAACTTGAGCGCGCGGTTGTCTTCATCGTCCTCATTCGTATGCAGCCCATCAAATGCGGTCTTGAGAATATAGCAGTCTATCTGAATCACAAAGTAATCGCCGATACGTAGTTGCTCGTCGGCATAGATGCATGTGCCGACAAATTCAAAAATGCCAGACTCAATGAGAATTGAGAGGTACTTTGCAAAGTTCTCCGAGTCAGAAATACGGGCTATGTCGGCCCCACGACTGTTGACGACGCGTACTATCGAGTCGCCATTCGTCATGGCTGCCGTTGACTTCCTTAGCGTGTCGAGACCACGCTTTTTGATTCCATTGGTACTACTACCGCTGTCGCGTACAATCGATAATTTTTCGTTGTACTGGACAAGCCCACGACCAGAACGCGTTGCAAACACCTCTGCCTGTAGTGAGCCAAGAAACCGCTTGCTCCAGTTTTTGTATAGACCCAGCTTGGCGCAATGGGCAGGATCGGCAGGTGCGGGGGTTGATTCTACCGTCGGAGCTGGCTCTTGTGAATGAGCTAAATTGGGTTCTAATGTTGCGTAAAGGGCTGTGTTGTCAAAAAACAGATTAATGGCTTCTGAGACACTGGATTTTGATTTTGCGCGAAGCCGCTGAAACGCGCTGTCACCAAGCTGGCCGACAACAGCCTCAAGACTTGTCCTAAAGTCAATTTCTGTGGTATTACCATTTGTGTTATCTTTAGTCCCATTTATGCTGGTACTGCTGTTATTTAGAGACGCGTTTGACGCTGGTGTCTCTGCAGGATCGGATTCAAAGAACCGGAGTCGTTTTTTTGGTGGCAAGAAAAACTCGTGCGTGTCTTCGTTCTCGGTCGTCATAGCACTAGCTTTTGAACGCTGATGATAGATGCAAAAAAAAAAAATTCTAAAATGCAATAATAATAAAAACGTCTTGTAATGAGTAGGTTAATAGCCTGCCCCAAGGGTTTGCTCTGGTGAAGTGGTTAATGGGTATTGATGGGTATTGCAGTAGCAGTTAATGGGAACTGAAGTTTTTTTTCTTCTTCTTAACAAAAGGGGTAAATAACACGACGCGTCTTACATAATGTCTGTATTTGGAAATACTGTACAAGAAAAGGCCCAATCTGACTAAATGGGTGCCATGATTGGCCACTCCGCCACTGTAGAACTGCTTATTTAGGCTCTTGGGAGTGTTTGGCCCTGAACAGACTGGCAATGCTCGGGGGATAGCTTGAGCGGTGCTGTTTTTGAAAAAAAATATTTTACAAGAGTTACGGTCAGATTATTCCTGATGCTACTGAAGCTCTGGTATTACACTTAAAGAAAGGTTTTGAAATAGTATTTAAACCTGCTTGTGCTCAGTTTTTATTTATTTTATTTTTTGTAAATTTTTTTTTCTTTTTTAATTACCTTTCCTCTGGCGCGTGAGCACGAGATGACATGCAGATTCTTGTAACCATTGGTATATATAATAATCAGCCTCTATATGTATGATGGATAGCTATACAAGTTGAGCGCTAAATAGGTTTACAATGGGAAATTTTTTTTTTTCATGTGCATGGCCAGAAGGCAATTTCATGACATGAATTATCAACTTCAAAAAAAAAAAAAGGTCAACAGTGAATCCCGTTGTTGGTAGGGGCTAACCACCTGTATTACGGCAATGTCCGACAACAAGAACGCACAGTGTGTCGCAGACAGATGGATATGGCCGGTAATTGTAAATTGTGCTCACTTTGGTATAGACCATAAAGGCATGACGAATGTGATGGTGACAGTTGATTATGACTTCTCGGACTGCAAAATCCCGAGAAATGCAGCAACTGTGTAAGCACTATCGATTCCTCCTCTCCCAGGGGGACAAAAAACAAGAGATCCAATCTTGGATGGGCAGAAGACAACAAAGGGGGCCAATCGCGGGCCCCGATGGTAACCGCTCCTGATGAAGTATGACAGTTGTGCATTCATAGTATACTAAACTGGCAGTATACAATTCCTGTTACTTTGATGCCAATAATGGCACAAATATACGGCCTAGAGTTCACAGTTTCGAATTTACTGTATGGATTTCTGTCAGCATTCCAAATAATTGACTCCCATGTCATATTGCCAAAGGTATAAAACTGGAAAGAGACGTGTGCCCAATAACTGCTGCCGTTATAGCAAAAATCTACTGCCACTAAGGACACCAGAATTTCTCTGTGGCTTGGTTTGCAACAAGCTGAAGCCAGTGGATTTGAGTGCAGCGTTACAGCTTGCACTGAACACATGCCAATATATCAGACAAGTACCTAGGCACTGGCCACAGTGGCCCATCCCGTGGGCTCATGAGGTCAATAATGCTGCATGTGTTCAGGTTCTGGCGGTGTTCTCAAGTTGTGACTTGGTAGCTGCGGTGAGCTATTATGCTATGAGATAAACAGGCCACTTGTCGAAGTGTGGGATAATATCATATACCAAATCATAGCTTTTGTATCTACTGTTTGTACTGTCTATTCTATGGTGTAGTACATGGCCGTTTTCTTTCTTTTTTTTGGAGTATCTTTACACATTTTATTTTCAACCAGCTACTATCCAGTGATTATACGTGTTTGTGAAAGGGTCTTTTGTTGACTCATGGAGGAAAAGGTTTTTTTCTCAAGGTGTTGTCTACATACCAGGCTCCCATTTTCCCATTTCAAATTCAGCATTGTCACTAAAGAATTAATGTTAGTCGGTTTTAACCTTCACGATTTTGCCAATGAACCGAGAGTAGACCTTCCGAGCGAGTAGAACCAACGTTGTTTCGAGCTCTAGAAGTGGCACCAGGATCTAGGCCCCCTGTTCCAGGAACTATCCTGAGAAGGCTTGTGCAGGTCACCAGCTGGGCATGAAGAGGAGATAACTACGTTTTGCTGGTGGTCAGTCACATTTAGTCCCCAGTGTGGAGTGAGTAAGTAAAAGGACCCTTGCGAGGGGAAAAACAAAGGACAGAACCAAAATACCACGGGCATTATCAATGCTTGCTTAACGAGTGCATCGTTACAATTTTTGGTGCTTCTGGACTGTGACAGTACTTTATGCAGAGCCTATCGTACTCATCTCAATGAATTCAATCTCCAATAATAAAAGGGGATTAAATGATGACGACTGAAATCTATCAATACTAAAATCAGCTTTTAGGGCCAACGGTCGAAATACGGAATGAATACGTTCGTTGTTTAAAGTAGCACTCATGAGACCGGTCTGACCCAGAAATTTTTAAGGCTGTTCATGGAAAGCTTGGTAGATCCCTTTGGTCCATTTTCTTTCTCCCCATAGGCCGTCAATGTGGATAGCCCCGCCCAGCACAGTAAACCCGTTTCGAATCATATTGATGACTAGCCTATCCTGCTAATGCTACTTTTATTGTGACTCGGCCTGTTTTAGAAAGAGAAATAAGGAGAAGTGTTTTTTTAAACAAAACACGAGCCTGCCCATCGCAAGTCACTTATGTCCAAAAGTTAACGTCCACTAAAATGATTATTGTACATAAGTGAGCTGGCTTTTGCCAGCAAGAATTGTCTACAATAGGTTTGGTTCATCACCACGTAAGTGTACTGCATGTTTACTGTAGCTAGCGATCGATGTAACCGATGGAGCTTAAAAAAATTTCTTTGGTTTAATCGAACTGCTACCTCCCCTCTTCTATGAAAGCAAAAGAGACCTTTTAAGTAAATCGTAAAGAAAGAGCTTTACGAAAACGGTATAAGATTCAGGTTTTGTATCAGCGGTACCCACTACTTGTTTTGGTTTTTGGTTTCTACCCATGTTCAGGATCGTTCTATGCCCGATTCCAGAACACTAGATTGTAGTTGTTTTCAGTCTTTTTTTTTTTTTTTTTTTTTTTTTT
>Ga0160505_100784_pt1 | contig 16310 bp, 10 predicted proteins | sample DIDeMG_FD_108225 | JGI IMG/M metagenome (GOLD analysis project Ga0160505, IMG submission 108225) | Enriched chicken feces microbial communities from UW Madison campus, WI, USA - DID2874_E49_Stillage MG | ecosystem: Host-associated > Birds > Digestive system > Large intestine > Fecal ... | reverse complement strand
TAATAATAATAATAATAATAATAATAATAATAATAATAATAATAATAATAATAATAATAATAATAATAATAATAATAATAATAATAATAATAATAACAATAATAATAATAAAAGTGTATCAATAAATAGGCTTAGTGTGGATATAAAGTTCTTAAAACTTTATTCTTCACTATAGATCGACCACAGCGACAGGGTGGGGTTAAACTGCTTGTTCTTCCAGAACTGATAGTCCACAATCTAGCTTATTGGAAGTTTCCTTGATAAAATATACAAAATAAATTTTATAGTAGAGAAGTTGACTCATTAATAGCGGAAACTTGTATTATATGCATTAAAACTACCATTTGATGCCCTGGCTGAGACAAGAGATTGAAAAAAAGTTGGTATAATTACCCTTGTTATTTTAGATACTTGCATGATATGTATCACGTAACTTGAAAAATAAAAATAAATAAACAAATGCTCTACTCATATGTGTAACAATATATACTAGTACTGTTGATCGCAGACTTTTTTCAGTTCTACTCATAAAGCTTTATTGGCCTTATCTAATTAGACCACGAAACAATATAGTGCTATCGATGCTACTGTGGCTTAAATGAACAAAGGTCGGCTGGAGTAAATTATTGTGAAAGACCTTTTTGTTACTTTTTTACCTCGCCGTATGCACAATCAAAACTTCTCAATTTAAAATAGTTTACTAACAGTTTCAATAAAGAGAGAATTTAGATATTGTAATCTGCAAAATCATTTTAGTTGCTGCTATTGATATGTGATTTTAATTTTATCATGATATAGCTGACATAACAACCTACAGGAGGTGGGGACTTCAACAAGAATGCTACCAAAATCTGAGGTGTACTTTAAGTATACCACAAGTGGGAAAAATCCTTGAGCATTGAGTTTGATTATGGTGATATGTTAGGTTTTCTACACATACATCCACATTTTTCTGATAAGGGGAAGAAGGCAGAGAAGTGAAAGAGAAAATTTGTTACTTCAGACGGGGGTAATAACAGGGGTCTCGAGAAGGTTACAATAAAAGCCTGAATCTGTTAGAAGCTACTTTTTACAACAGGTTCTCGTTTTCAGAGCACGCTGAGAATGTGATTTTAACGGCAAAAAAGACAACCAGAGCAATAGGTAGGCTTGGAGGTGTTTTTAGAGGGATCACCTACCAAACCTGGGACAAATTATGATGTGTGCGAGTCCGGCGTGTTAGCAGAGGATCTTGAAAGCTCGCAAGAGCATACTCGAAGCAATTCAGAACTTGGCATTGAGAAGAGTTCTAGGGGCTTTCAAGCCAACTGTGGCATGTATCTAGCAGCGAGACACAGGAATCCCCCTTTTAGCAAGCGATTAAAATATGTTGGCAAGCACTTCTTTGTGTGAGCAGCTATGAATGTCAATCCAAGGAAGCCGGTTATCAAGCTAATCAATAGGCAACAATTGACTACCGAGGACAAACTGTTATAACTACGTTTTCATCAGACCCTTCAGGTGGAGGGAGCTACTGAGAAAGTCTACTGGTACAGAAGACTATCCTGTAGCAAGTCCAGAAGTAGGAAAACTCAAAAAGCACCCGAGATCAATAATGGTTTCAAACTGAACATTGAAGCCAAGGTAATGTTGGATTGGAGACCGTGATACAACATAAAAGTCAAGGACAGCCTCTACAGAAGTTACTTCAGACCTGAATTATATGGGGACGTTGGTAATGATAGTCCTCTTAGAAAATTCATGGTAAAATAAACCCGTCGCATGCTTCATAGAGTGGTACAGTTGAGAACTGGTCACTGCGCCATGAGATCTTCATGAATGTGGTGATCACAAAAACAAGTCATAACTGCGAATTCTGTCATCCTGAAACGTTCGACAATCTCTTAAAGAACTGGAGTGGTGATCTAGAAGGATTTTCTTTGACAAACAGACAGAGTCCGTGGGAATCCGGAGCATCTCATTAGGACTCTTATTTTTTTGTTTACAAAAACATTAGAAAGCTTGTATATGACAATTGACAAAGCCCAAGTTAAATGACTGTTCTTTTCTAGTATTCGTTTTTAGTAGACAGAACGTGTATTCTAAGAAATGTGGTTTGAAATTTACTTTGATTCCAAAACAAAGTTAATTGAACAATGAAATCGTCAGGGTTAGAAGGTTTTGTTAAATCGCAAACGAAGACCTTTCCTGGTGGTACCCATGTTTTTAGTCCATTCCGATTCCAAACTTTATAAATATACAGCCCAACCCATAAAACTGGGGGAAAAGACGACGATTTGTTTTTGTTTATTTTCTTTATCCATGTCAAAATCATATATTTTTTGAACACTATGGTACCCCTACAGATGTTTCCAAATCTTGATACTATCCACTCTTCGTTCAGATCTCCTGACATGCAAAGGAGGCTTGTTGCTTCTAGTTCTTACTGGGTTGCCTCTCCAGTTGACGATGCAAAAGACAGGATCTCCACTTTTGGTAGAAATATTAGTGATCACACCAAGGAAGTAGCTCAAGAGACACGCGACACCACCGTTGGCCTGGCTCAAGATGCTCGCACCCTTGCATCACAATTAAACCAGGATGCCAATAATAAGACTGCTGAAATTTCTCAAGAGGCATCGACGCAGGCTAGGAGTTGGTTTGATTTTTTCAAGGGCAAGGCTGAAACAACCTCAAAGGACGCAAATGAAAAACTTGAGAAGTTATCTACTATCGCCCAAAATTCAGCCTCACAGCTTTCTGAAGAAGCAAGAAGTACTGCATCACAGTACTCGCAGCAAGCCACAGAAGTCGCCAACCAGCTCACTGAAGACTCGAAATCTAAAGCCTCTGCAGTTGGAGGCTGGCTCAGTAGTGCCTCTAAGAGTGCCTCTGACACTACCGACGAGTATGTTAGGGAAGCTGATGCAAACCTGAATAAATTTGCTTCCGATTTCAAATCTACTGCCAACCAGCTTTCGCATGATGCTGCGGAAGCAGCTAATGAGGTCAAATCAGAGGCCAATGAGACTGTTTCAAAGGCCTCTGGTTGGTTTTCTTCTTTCTCCAAAGACACCAAAGAGGCTGTTGACAAATATGTCAAGGAGGCTGATGAAAGCATCAATCACGCTACCTCTGATGCCCATAAATCTTTTGAACAGGCAAAAACTGAATACAAAACCAAGTACGATGAATACTCCAAGAAACTTGATGAAACTGTAATTCAGGTTGACAAAGAATTGGTGAGGGAGACCGAGAAGACTAAAGACTGGCTTTCAGCACTCTCAAGAAACACCTCTGAGAAGGCCAACGAAGTCACAAAAGATGTCGATAACTCCCTCAATCAGCTTTCATCTGATGTTCATAAAGCTGCTAATTCGCTATCTGAAGATGCTAAAAATACAGCTAGTCAGTATACTAACCTAATGGACGATTCCATCAAACAAATTGATGATACCCTTAATGAGGCTGTGGTTAAGGCTACGGGATGGCTTTCGTCTGTCTCTAAAGATGCATCTAAGGCGGCCTCCAATGCCACCGAAAAGATTTCTCACCTCTCTACCGATACACATAACAAGGCTACCGAAACCAAAAATAATCTTAGAAACAAGGTTTCAGATTACAAGGACAGTGCCGCCAGCCAGGCTTCCAATTTTGTTGGTGATGCTAAGGAGAGTGCCTATGACGCTTCTCAGGCTGCCAATCAGAAGGTGTCTCAGCTTAGCAATAATGCCAGACAACAGGTGGCAGATATAGCCAAGGGGGCTGAATCCGAACTCAGTTCGTTGATTAAAAACATAGAACCACCTAAACCTTCCATTCCTCTCTACTCTAGCGAATACTTTGCTACCTGTGCACTTGGTGGTATTCTTGGTAAGTTACCTGATTACTCTTTCTCTTGAGTTCTTTTTTGTTCTGTTTTCTAATGTAATTCTTTTTAGCTTGTGGCCTCACTCACTCTGCTGTCACGCCTTTAGATTTGGTAAAATGCCGATTGCAAGTGGACCCAACCCTTTACAAGGGCAACTTCCACGCTTGGAAGTCGATTCTTACTAACGAAGGCGCAGGCGCTCTTTTCACTGGTTTAGGTGCAACTTTCATTGGATATTCACTCCAGGGTGCAGGCAAGTATGGCTTTTATGAGTATTTTAAGTACCAATACTCTAGAATTGTCGGTAAAGACATAGCCAACAATTATACCTCTTTGATCTACTTGAGTGCCTCTGCTTCTGCCGAGTTTATTGCTGATATATTTCTCTGTCCTTGGGAAGCTATCAAGGTCAAAACCCAAACGAGTATTCCACCTTATGCCTCTTCTGTTCTTGATGGTTATAGAAAGCTTGCTGCAACAGGTGGATTTTACGGAGGTCTCACACCACTCTGGTTACGCCAGATCCCATATACTATGGTAAAGTTTGCAACGTTTGAGAAAACTGTCGAGGCAATTTACAGCTATCTTCCAAGGTCCAAAGAGCAGTATTCTCTTGTGGCACAAACTGGCGTCTCATTTCTTGGTGGCTATATTGCTGGTATCTTTTGTGCTATTGTTTCCCATCCCGCAGATGTGATGGTCTCTAAAGTAAACGCTGAGCGTGAGGCTGGTGAGACTACTGGGGCTGCTGTAAGTCGAATCTACAGTAGAATTGGGTTTGGCGGTCTGTGGAACGGGCTTCCAGTCAGAATTATCATGATTGGCACGCTTACTGGTATGCAGTGGCTGCTCTATGATTCTTTCAAAGCATATGTTGGTTTACCTACTACTGGAAGTGCAAAAAAATAAGGCTACTGGATTAGCTACAATAAAATGTAATCAAGTTTTGTACTTATTATTATTTTCCTTTCTTGTTTTCAATATGATTAGTTTGCTGGTATAAATGCAGATTTGTAGTTCCCTAGATTCCGACTCATCAGATAACCTTGGTTTATGTGATATTTCTGCTAATAAATCTGGGGTAGCAACGCAAATATTACTGATAATTGCACTCTGTTGGGAAAGGTTAGTCAAACCAAGTTAAGAATCAAGAGATTAATAGAAAAACAGTGTATTGAGTTTTGAATGTTGAGTGACGTCGCCATATTGTTGTTGTTAGTTTGCACAATTAAGGCTATATAATATTCCAACTTTGAATTTGCAGCCCATTTTTTCCTCGATTTTTACTGTATGATTAAAAGATATATTTATAAAAGATGCAGACTATTTGTACACTGTTCCATACTGCCAGATTACAGGTATCGGCCATAAGAAAACCAACAATATATCAGTTGGAGACCTTTCTTTTGGTTTTCAAATTCATTTTCTGACTTTGCTTTGAATATATCTTTACATAGTACCCACTGTTTACTCATAGATTTGAATTTACATACAGTAAGAAAGCTTTCTTATTTTAAACTCTCTTGTGCACATTGTCCCACTCTCCGTTATAAATCTGTTTGATTGACTTTATGCATTCATTTAATTTGAAAAAACCGGACTACTCTATCTTAAATTTTTTTGTTGGTAGATCCAGGCTGATAGAATCTTCAGCTTTCTTCTGTCTCTCTCTTCTTTTTGACCATACTTGCATCATCTCCTATGTTCTCTGAATATAGCAGAAATTCTTTTATTATATTCAGGTGAAGTCAGGCAAAAAGTTAATGGATGGTGCTGGGGTATCGATTTAAAAAAGGAAATTCTAATTTCCTCCACTGGATATTTCCAACCTTTTTATGGATGTAAACCTCAAAGTATAACTGAAAGAAAAAAGATTCACCTCTCTTATATGACTGCAAATTTTGATCACTATCTTCTTAAATATTTAATTGTCTCAAACTGCCAATAATGCATCATAATTCTAAATGCTAGAAGATAGTGCTCGCAATACGTATGTCGTAGATTAAAATCAAAAAAGCTAATTTGTTGTTTGATATAATAACAGCATCGTTTTAAAGCTTCTAAACAACAATTGCATTTAAATAATCGGAACCAGTAGGTAAATACAGAATCAATGAACGTATTAAGACAACACCCTATTAAAACAAAATTCTATCGAGAGAAATTTCAAGGAACAAATTCCCAAAGGATTAAGTTCATTAGGCCAGATTCTCAAACTTTTTATATTTCTGCTTTTGGATTATCAGATTATCTGGTCTTTGTCGCTAAAGTTATAATAAGACAACGCGTTTTTTTATTTTTTTTATGTGGCAAGATTTAGAATAGTTGAGTCTGTCTCAATGGGGTATATGCGGGAGTTTTTTTATTATTTTTATTTGGGCTACAGCTTTGATCTTTGGGTTAATCAAAATTTTGATTTTATAGCAATAATAGTTTGAAACTATCAAGTGGGAGTTATACTGGTTATGGTTATGAATCTGTTTTTATCCTTGCTTGCCTGTCTAATTGTATCAATCAATATGGATTATACAATCACCTATTTCCTTTCTATTCCCAACACCAAGTTTTGTACCAGAGGGAGACCCGAGTTACTCAACGTTCCCCTCGTGTCCCCCTTTGTCAAGTTTTGTACAGCTCTACCTGTATCGGGGAGCTATACCGTATAAGGCTGCTCATTTTATTATTTGCAACACAAAGTTAAAACTATCTTTTTAGACCTTGGGCATACATACCAAACCCACTTACATTAACACATGTACTACTTCTTCTTCAGTGAGTTAACATAAATATTTTGGTGTTTAATTTTATGTTTTAAGCAATTGTCTTAACCCAGTAATGGCTTTTTACAACTTGAGAAAGCTTGCATATCCAATAAATTTGGGTAGTTTTATTTACTAGTAAACATCATTAGCTTTTCTTTTTATTAGCAATGCTCTTTAATGAGTGATCAATAGTACTCAAATTAAGTATCACTAAAAATGGGTGTATGGATCATTAACAGAAAAAAAATTCAAGAACACATCAAATTAATTTTAAGTTGCTTGTATCGGCATTCTTAAAACATGAAAGAGAACATACCTAAATTCAATTCAGAACACAATTTATTTATTTTGGTACAAGAACTTCATTTCTTTCAATCACAGAGGCCTTAACTTTAAAGTCTACCAAGATTTTGAAGTAAAAAGTAATGTTTATAATCTGCGAGTGATCACAGTTATTTGCATGATGTGTTAGTTCTACTTAGAATAATCGCAAATATTTTGTTTTGGTTCGAGCGAAAACTGGAATTTTCACAAACAAATGTTTGGGGATCAGATAAGACCAAAAAAGCTATTATCAATCTCACTAAGGGATACATTTTGGAAACCTGGCTTGGCGCTGGGTATGGTTTGATTGGCTGAATTAGAGAGTGTATAAATATAAATTATTTACACAGCCTTGCCAAGTTATTTACATCATAATGGACAAATGTGTATTTTCAGTGATTATCAACTGTTGCATTGTGTTTCTTTACAACAACGACAATTGTACTGCAGTGTGTATTAACCAAAATGCTGGCCAAGGTGACACTCCTGGCCTAATATGCATGTGGGCAGCGGTTTCAAGTTGCTCTAATAATCAGCGGGAACTAATGTACTCAATAAAACTAAATATTTTCTGTTTCAAGGCCCGAGATTATAAACAGCTCTCTAACTTTTCTTAAATAAAAATAAAGCACCTGTGCTGATTCTCAGCGACATGGTTTTACCTTTGGGTCTAGTGTTTTTAAGCGATCAAAAAACTTTAGATCTGAAGGTTCAAGTTCCCTGAATGCTCTTAACTATTGTACAAAATCTCCATGTTTAATTGGTCAATCCTATTGTGGTTTTGGTTAGTGCCGTGAATAGGCTCATTCGTTACTTGCTCAATCTTCAACTTTTCTTCTGATAGGCCACGTAGGTTTAAGTTTTCTGATACATATTTCCACTTCGTACTTTGAAAATACAAACATCCCATTTCCAGAATGGGATGATACAACACATTTGTATGATTTAAGGCATCAATGCATTACCGCAAACTATATTTTATGATTTGAGATAAGCACAGGTCAGGGGTTTTGTCAGTCATGAGTTGGGATGTCGGGACTTAATTGGCAACCATAGTTTAATTCTCTTCAGAAACCCGACTAACCACAACCAAAGCATTTCTTAGAATTATTAACTAATTTTAATTATATTACTGCTAGATCACTCTAAAGATCATATATTCAACTTTTGACAATACTATAAATCCGGTCTCAATTTTAAATATAATATGTGTTAGAATTTCTAAGATTTATGGAGTTTATGAAAATGAAGGCCAGATTACACTAAGAACAGAATTGAAAACGAAACTTCTTCATTCTATAGCGGCTTCTGGCTAATTGGGTACTTACCGCACGCGTAACCATCAAATTTAATTTGGAGGTTAAATTATAGTTAAATGAAGCGGGTACCTTGCAATTAAGGCATTCCACTTTAAAGTCATAAAAATTTATAAGTTACTCCAAAAGTCAACATTGGCAAGTTTTAAATTCACACACCTACTGTAATATTTCAAAATACCGACTTTATCTTTTGTTTACTGCAAGAAGAAAAGCCGGGATGTTGATTAATGTATTTGTTAGCATCTAATAAATTAAATTACTGAGCTTTTTTTGCTTGTTTCCAGCCACGACTTGCCACGCACATATGCCATTGGAGCGCCTCAACGGTCTAATCTTCACATGATCTGCAACAATGAGTAATTATTTTCCCAAACAATATCTTTCTCTTTTTGTGCCAACTCATTGATTTCTTTTGAAATAATGTATCTTGATAGTTGAAGACTAGTATCACTAGATCACCTGGAATGTCTTATGCCTGGTCGTTTTTCTTTTTTTCTCAAGAAAATTATTGATTTCCCATAATCAGCTGTCTTTGAACTAAACGCTCTAAGTTGGAAGCTTCCCTAAAGCAAAAACCTGAGCAACAATTTACAGACCCGGCCAGAATTCATTAGCCCAGCTGTATATGGGGTAATAGAAATCCATGTCATTAGTAATTCAGGTTTTCCTAATTAGGCTGAGACAATTCTACTTAGTTCACTTACCGAACATTGAAGCTTATAAGGGAATTTTGGCTTTCCCGAACTCCCGCGTTTATAGGTATTGGAGTATTTTGACCTGCCTGTCATTAACTAAATTGCCTTTTGTTAAAAGTCCATACTCCTTTATTAATAAAAAGCATCTAAATTGAAAGAAACTTGGAATTTCAAAAGACATATCCTTATTTTCAGCAACCTAAAAAATATTTATTTTTCAATTAATTGCCGAAAGTATTTGTGTAAAATATATAATTGCCATTTTAAGAAATCTTTGATGGCTGGTCTAGAGATAATCTCTATTGAGCAGGTTAGGAAATGTTACAGCATACTACTCTTACAACTCTAACCATGAAGAGTTTTAAAAATATATTAACAGTGAAATCATATACCAAATTTGACCTACGAAGATCACCAAGTTGGCCAGTATTTTTCAAACTCAAAAGCAATTACGATTCTTACTTAAAGATTTTGGCACATAGATGCTTAACACTTAGATGTAATGGAATTCATTATCTATTTATCTGATCAATTCGAAAACTCTGATCTAGAAGAAAAAAGAAAAAAGAAAAAAAGAAAAGAAAACCTGGAGATAAACTGAAAATGATCGGGATTCAAGATTTAAACAAATAGGAATATCTAAAAACTCAGTCAATGGAATTTTGGTCAAAAGTTGTTGAGAGTTAATCAAGTCAAACTCAGTTAAGCAATTGAAGTAAAAATTTTGTACGATAAAATATGAAAAAAAGGTATCCACTATATTTGAACATAACTTTCAGTAGAATAAATTTGCCATTAATAAAAAATAAAGTATGAGCTGACACTTTGCAATATTTTAAATATTCATAGTTTGAATTCAAACTTCTATTTGATCAATTAAACCGCAGAAAAGATTAAACCCCCAAAAGTTACAGCGATGCTGTAGACATGAGGAATGTTAATGGCAATGTAGTTCTCTGTTTCATTATATGCTTTTCAATTACTCTTTTTTTTAAAAATTGCATAATAATAAACAATGAGTTCTGTGAAGAGATTAGAGGAATTAATAACCGTTCTTTAAAATTATTTTTTGTAACACATTCTGTTATGAGATACCGATATCTGCAAAAAGATCAAAACCTTCCCAATAGAGCAATCTTTGGATTTTGAAATTTCAACAAGCCTTATTTGTTGTTTAGTTTAATCTCTTTCTTCAAATGATGTTCAGACATTCTGGGAATCATCTTATTAAATAAGTCACTGAATGAAAAGTCTTTTCTATCTACATGAAAACTATAAAAAGAGGACCATGCCACCAGGTAACAGACTTTTTTCTCTATCCTCATCAATCAATTAAACAAACAATCAGCTAATCTTCTTTGAAGCTTTTTACAAATCTCAATTTAACATCTCTTTTCTATTATCAAAAATGAAGTTCTCTGCTATTGCCATTGCTGCTGCCCTTACTGGTGCTGTTGTTGCCTCTCCCATTGCTGATGCTTACGCTCAGCTTCCTGGTACTACTGTTGAGTGCCACGCTGCTTGTGGTAACGGTATTCTAGAAGACCGCAAATGTAAGGCCTCCACTTCCACTGATGCCGAGAGAGATGCTTGTCTCTGTGCTGCTGGCAGCGGTTTCCAAGTTAGTATGGACTCTTGTCTCGAGTGTGGATGGCCTCTTTGGAGCTCTTACGAGAAATACCTTGTTGAGCCCCTTACCTTCTGTGGTCTTCCCGATGAGCCCACTGGTCCTCGCTCTTACTCTGCCCCCGCTCCTACTGTCACCACTTACACCTACACCACTCTTGCTGCCCGCGCTGCTAAGGCCACTAACTAAGGTGTTTTTTATGACTTCAAAAACATGTCATGACATTTCATGAAGAAATGGGAATTAAAATAAAAGCAGTATATTTAGTGAATATATATATAAAAACAATAAAAACAACTTTTTGGTTTTAAAAAGAAACTAATAGTGTGCAATATTTTCTATATAAATCGGATCTATCTGTCGATTTTCAACAAACTTTCAATACGGATAGAAGATTAGTTAGTCTGCTTTTGATAATATTTCAATTGTTTTAGCTGTGCAGTTTATTGAGATAATAAAGAAGTCAACACCAATAAACATGCACACGAGTTTTTGCATTACTAAATTGTTTTTTTATGTATAGAAGTATGCGCAGCTGGTGAAAGACTGTAAAAACTTTTTGATCGGGCACAAAAAAATCAATTCTTTAGCGTGACAATGACTAAAAAACGGTGTGCGCATGCCTTCCAACGCTTTCAGTGTCTTAAGTTGAATGGCAGATTTTTATATAAATCATAAGGGATGAGAGCCTAAAGAGCTCCACATGAAGATAAGTCATTTGCAACCACCAGTAAAGAGGGTAGGTGAGTTACCAAGGTAACAAAATCTACAATACGTTTAACCATAAGATGTTTTTTTTTTTGTTTTGCGATAGAATAAAATGCAACCATCTAATAATCATAGATCATGTCTTAGTTATCTGTCAATTTGTTTTATAATTTTGTGTGTAACTATTTAATGTAAGGACAATAAAGTGATTATCTATCTACCTAATAATCACAAAAATTCTAGTTTAAATAGATTGGTATTGTAACTAACTAATAAATCTTTTTATCGTCCTAATATTTTAAGTTACAGATAAAATAAAATAACGAGAAAAAAAGAAGATATGAAATTCTGAAACGCTTAACTCCACAATGCTGATCAAATAGTCATCTCAACAGGTATTTGAGGGTTTCAACATTCGATGGCACCGGGTTGTCTACAGGGTCAGTCTGTGTGTCAATAGAGAACCTTTGAGATCACCATTCTAGTCAGACATCCTAGTAGAATGAAAAGTTGGTGAACTCTCAAAAGGTTATATCATTGAGTTATATAATTAGAAGTTCTAATCTAAAAAGGTCACAAAATACTTTTGACTAGCATGTCTAAACTGTCAAAACAGTAAATTTGTTTGTGGTAGTCTTGGGCACACTTGCATCTGTCAAACAATAGCTGTTTACCCCTTGATTATTTTTTATTAGAACAAAGATTAAAATTATCAGGTAGAGAATTTTAAAAATCCATGACACGGAAAAGCTACAAGAAATCTATGACATCCTAGGGGAATAATAATTTAAGCATTTTTCATTTCAAATATTTAGATAGATTTTAGCTCCATAAGAAAACAAACTCTAGTATCTAGAAAAATTGCTATTTTCCAAGTTGAATTTTCCCTAGAAATTGACATAATAGATGCCTTTTCGAAAAGATAAATCTCATTTCTAGACGTTTCTGCCAAATGCACCCACTATGACACTTTATTCTTTATGACGAGTGCAGACCATATTTTTTTGCTTTGACTTTGAGGTCCAATTCGGCAGCTTCCGCAAGTGATCGAACAACTATGCTAACTATTAAAATCAATTCATTCATTAAAGTAGTATACTGTTTGAAAGTAATACAATTCAAAACTAGTAACACTAATCATAAACTCTTTTTGGATGCTCCCGCAAGAACGCCTGAACTCATAGCGCGCGCTGATAACGCTACCTTGACAGCCTCATAGGTACAAAAGCCTTTGGAATCTCATGTCTTCTTTGTATGCCATTTCGTTATAAAAACTTATTTGTAACTATTTGATATAAGGACAATAAACTGGTTTTCTATCTAAGCTCCCGCAAGTGTTTTCAATGAAACGCTAGCAACTTATACTGACTTGTCTATGTGAATGAAAGATTCATCTTGACTCAGTAGACAAATATTGGAAGTTTTGACCTTTTAAAATTTATATGGAAAAAATAAAATACTTTCATAAATTTTGAGAGTTGGAATCTTTGTTAATTCTTAATAGCAGCTTTGTTACATGCCAAGTTTCATCAGCCAAGTTGAGTTAAACAAGGCATGTCTGAAAAAAAGTTTGCTTTGGCTCTTTTTTTCTCCCAACGTTTCACCCACAAAAATCTAACGTACACATTGAAGCAATAGCCCTAACCCATTTATCCCAACCCACTTGAAAAATTTCTGATTTTTAACAGTTGGAGACTGATCAAGGCCCAAAAAAATTTCTTTCATTGACAGTTCTATTTCTACTCAAAAACACAAATACATCGCATACCGTCCTTACAAGACTGGAAATATAATTAATTAAAAAATGGCCGCTACTACTAGATCATCATCAAAGGGTAAGTTTAGACCTAAAATATTTTGAATACATCATCCCTATTTTTATTTTTATGAATGTCATGTTGCTAACAAGATGCGGTATGTAAAGCTGCCAATAAGAAACAGGGTGTCTCGAGCCAGAGCGCTAAGGTGACCAAGAAGGTGGCAACTACTAGCAAGGGTTCTGGTGCCTCTGCCGCTGGAAAGAAGAAGGCCACTACTGCTACTGCCGGCAAGAAGCAGAAGAAAGAAGTTAAGGAACAGGAGGAGGAGCAGCCGGCTGCTGATGAGGAGTTTGATTCAACTGACAATGAATCTTCATCAGATGAGGAGGATACTTACCTGAAGGGTTTTGATGATGAGGAGCAAGATGTCGAAGCTGCCGAAAAGGAGGGCGAGTACGATGCAAAGTCCGGTATCTCGAAAAACGCAGCAACCGCTAAGCAGCAAAAGGAACAGCTTGATAACGCCAAGGCCAAGGTGGCTGAGGTTACTCAGAGCAAAAAGGCCAGTGACGCTTCATCAGACGATGTCAATAACGGCAATACGAAGAAGGTCCGTGGTGTTCTTTACATTGGCCGCATCCCTCACGGTTTCTACGAGTCGCAGATGCGTGCATACTTTGGTCAGTTTGGTGATATTCTGCACCTGCGTCTGTCGCGTAACAAGAAAACTGGTGCTTCGAAGCACTATGCCTTCATTGAGTTTACTGATGCCGATGTTGCCCGCGTAGTTTCCGAAACGATGGATAACTATCTGCTGTTTGGTCATATTCTGAAGGTTAAGCTTATCCCCACTGAGGAGGTGCGTGATGACTTGTTTGTGGGTGCAGACCGCAAGTTCACAGTTGTGGATTGGCAGGGAATTAATCAACAAAAAGCCAATGAGCCCAAGACCCGCAAGACCTGGAATGAGATTCAGGAGCGTGCAAAGGAGCGTCGTGAAAAGGCTGCCGAGCGAGTGAAGAGCTTGGGCATTGACTACGTTTACCAGTCAGCTACCGCCACTCCTAAAAAGGAGGCTGCCGCTGCGTCAAAGGTCACCAAGTCTAAGGCTACCAAGAAGAAGACCACCAAGAAGAGCGCTTAAGTTTAATACTTTTTTTTTGCGTTTTCTTGTTCAACTCTTTTCTTTTTATCGTTTATAATTTATGTGTTTGTTTACTGAATAGATTTATATTAGTTTTTTTTTTCATTATTTATATTCCCTCTGTAAATTTATTGTTATTTTTAAATTACACAAAATTTGGAGGGTCTCTTAAATGTAAAAGTAGCATGGGTCCTTTGTGGGAAGTTACAAATATTAGTGATATCAGAGATTACTGTATCTATTAAATTTAAAATTATTACTTCCAAACATTGCCAAAGATATCATCATCTAAGCCATTCTTTTTGGTCGACGCCACAGTACTAGCTGTAGACGTCGAAATGTCACTCCATCCATTACTGTTGTTAGCTGAAGTAGACTCAAAAACCGTATTAGTATTAGCGCTTACCGGCTTGGTCTGCTTAGTACCGCCGTTGACCCAGTTCTGTGCGCCCCCAGAAAGAAGATCATCAAATGCACTGCTAGTCTTAGCTACTGGCTTCGTTGTAGGAGGCGAGACAAATGAGCTATTTGTGTTGAATCCGTTACTATTAATCGAAAGATTGCCAGTAAGCGATGTAAGATTATTAACACCGTTGTTAAAGCTTTGCTGCAGCTGCTGAGGCGGGTTATATACAGGCTGCGGTGTGGGTGCGGCTGCGTATAGCGATAGAATAGACTTCTTCAGATCCGGTCTCGAGTTATGTGTAGGGGTAGCGCCAGAAGCTATAGGGGTAGGACGCGCACCGGGGGCAGGACTAGAGGCTGTGCTGATTGGTGAACTGAAATCCAAGCCAATAAGGCTTGCACTGGGCTGTTGTTTTTGTTGCTGGGGAATAGTCGGAGTAGGCTTGTTGATGTTGCTGGGTGGCACTCGATGATGCTGACCGTTGTTGTACCGTGAGGGTCGCGATGCACTTGAAGTCCGATTCAGAGGCTCGGTTGCAGGTGGCACGGGGCGTGAGACAGGTTCGGGCACGGGCACGGTGCGCGCGAACTGCTACAAAAAATTAAGTTAGACTACTGTCACAATAGTCCCTAGAGGAGCATTATGAAACATGACTCAAATCAGAAGCTTACCTGAGGAGCAGTGGAGGCGGGCGTCGGCGTAGGAGCCTGTTCATCGCCTAAAGTAGCCGGATCCGGTATTTGGGGGCACAAAATCCAACGCTTGAGATCGTATTTAGTCCTGATGAAATTCTCGATTTTGCTATCGTCGGGGACGTAATTTGGGGGCAACTTGGCTTCCCAGTACCTGGGCCTATAGTTAATAAATGGCAGTTTTCAATCACACAATTGCAAAAACTTACATGTTGGCTCGCTTATTACCCCATTTTACAAGACTCTCGACTTGCTCGTCAGACCATGTATCAAGGTCGATGGATCGCACTGTAGCCCAAGTCAGTTGTCAGTTTATCATTGCAATGAGATGAGTCTTCTTACCTTTACTGATATGTGTGCCCATACTACGATGAATACCAGAGCACCTGCAAAGAGCTGTTAGAACGCAATCATAGTTTTAATTCACTTAATAATAGGGCCAGCCTACCTGATGCAAATGAAGATACCCAAGCTCCAGCTGGTCCATCTAGGGTGGCCAGAAGCCTTACAGTCAGCACAGACTTTATTAGCGGGATCCTTAAGTAAAGATTTGAGGATCTGCTGATTTTTCTCAGTTGTCGTCTTCTTGGTGTACCCAGACGATGTGGGAGCGGCTCTAGATCGATAGGACATGGGGGAACTGTAAATGGTACAAGTAGTGGTGGTTGCTGAGAGAGAATGTAGGAATTCGCCAAATCACGTCGTGGAGGGAAGAAACAATATCAGATACAAGAGAAGAGGGTCAGATTTAAAAGAAAAAGCCGTGGGGGACCTTAGTAAGATGTTGAAAAGGTTGACTGGTTGGTAAATGACAGTTGGCAAAACCGAGTGAAGAATGCTGGTTGTGGGAAACTAAACGAAAAAAAAAAAAAAAAAAAAAAAAAAAGAAAGGGAAAAATAAAAAAAAAAAAAAAAAAAAAAAAAATAAGAAAAATGGAAATAACTTTTTAAAAAAAAAAAAAAAAAAAAAAAAAAAAAATCCTTATCAGTGGTAAATTATTGAAAAAAATTGAAATCTTCCTT
>Ga0160505_100783_pt1 | contig 16330 bp, 10 predicted proteins | sample DIDeMG_FD_108225 | JGI IMG/M metagenome (GOLD analysis project Ga0160505, IMG submission 108225) | Enriched chicken feces microbial communities from UW Madison campus, WI, USA - DID2874_E49_Stillage MG | ecosystem: Host-associated > Birds > Digestive system > Large intestine > Fecal ... | reverse complement strand
ATATAGTTGGTCAATATAAGATTCCTCTGGCAATTGCGGGGAGTTTTCAACGAAAACCACTTCTTGTGCGGATTCGTAGGCGTTGAATGTTGGAGATGCTGCTATTAACAGCACTAGTGACAAAATAAGAGGCCAATTCATGGGTTAAGGTTGGTTATCCAGTGGAGATTGAACCGTAGATATAGATGAGTGGTGTGTATAAAGTGATTATTCCGCAAATTCCGCTTAGCGGTATGATACCGCTAAAGGTGGGGGATGATTGATGATGATAGATGGAATTTGGAGGCTGCTTTAAAGAAAACGACATGGCCGAAAAAAAAGGTTGAAAGGTAAACACAACGTATAAGCATACAAATACAGGCGTATTACAGGGAGAGAGATGAACAGAACCAGTGACAGACAACCTGATAGAGGAAATTGCAGAGCAACAAACAAAGAAACAAACAAAGAAATAACCAGGAGAGTGAAAAATAGGATAATAGACCGACAAAAGCAAAAAAATAAAAATAAATATTACGGTTTTAGTGACGGTCTGAGAACTCTGAATTATCCAAAACTGCGAATCTTACAGGGTAGGCTTCAGCTAGGTTATTGGCGTCAACAAAGTTACCGCACCTCAGAAATGGTAAACATTCTTCAAATACAACGACATCCTCAATTGAACACTACCACAAATCCCATGTAACCAATTTTTCGTATTTACCTTTTCATTAACCAGCCACCTTTTCCTCATCGCTTCTGCCCTGTACCTTCCATGCATACTCGCTAGTAACCATTACTGCTTGCACATGAACGTCAACGGTTGCTATTGATGAATATGCACCTTTCCAAGACACAAAACAAAACATATACCATCCTGGAACTTTTCAATGCCTTTTGATCTCCCTCCCTTCCCTACTCATATCCCGAAATTGCTATCTCTCAGTATTTTTTAAAGGGTCTCCAGTCTCCACAACCTGCATTGATACATGCGGCTGGATTCAGCCTCACATCTGTTTAAAAACTATAGCATATCGATGTTACTTGTAAAGATTCATAGAGGAAGACACAGCCACGGTAGAACTCTTCATGCCGAAAATTGAATAGTCAAATCCCCTATTTCTTTTCTGTTAACTTTTCCTCAGTTTTTGGTGGCCGTTTTCTGTCTATTGTGTCATTTCCATTCCTTCATCTCCCCTCCTCTTCCCTGTACACACCTTATAAATAATTCTTGCTACTCTTCTCTTGAGGAATTCATCCACATGTCTTACAACCAACAGCCGGGTCCACTGTACGGGGGCAATCCCCAGTTTGCCAATGGAAACCAGCAATACTACCAGAACAACCAGTATTCGCAGAACCAGCAGTATGACCAGAATAATCAAAACAACCAGTACCAGCAATATCAACAGAATCAAGATCATAATGGGAATTACGAAGCACAAAGTGGACAGCCATACGATGAAAAGCCATACCATTCGGAGAATTTTGATGACGCCTTCAAGGTCGAAAAGCCCCGCTTCAATGATGTTCCCTTTGCCATTTTCTTCCTTTTGGTGGTTGGAGGGTTCTGTGCGGTGGCCGGAATCACTTTACATGCCTTGTCGTCCACCTGGAGCTTCCAAGGAGGCTCAATCTACTCTAGCAGCAACACTTTTACCTTGAACTCAAACACCGCCGTGCTTTTTGGCTTTGTGGTTGTGGTGTCTGTTGTTCTCTCTATTCTCATCCTCGTGTTCGCAAGATGCGCAGCCAAATTGTTCATCACTACTGGCCTTATTCTTAATGTCATTCTCGGCTTAGGAACTGCCATTTTCTACTTTGCAAAGCGTTACTACTCTGCTGCAGTTGTGTTTTTGGTGTTTACTCTTATTTCGGCCCTCATGTATTGGCGATCCAGACTGCGTATTCCATTCAGTGCCAATGTGTTGGAGATCACAATTGATGTGATGAAGCGGTATAAATCTACACTTGTGGTGTCGTTCTTAGGTGTTGTCATTCTGGGTGCCTTTTCGGCTCTCTTTTCGATGGTCATTGTGGGTACTTATGTCAAATTCTCACCTAACGAGAATAACCCTGGCTGTAGTGCCTCTGGTGGTTCGTGTTCCCAGCTGAAATTGATCGGTGTCCTTGTATTCGTGTTCTTCGCTGGATACTTTATCACCGAAGTCATCAAGAATGTCATCCATGCCACTATTTCTGGAGTTTATGGAACTTGGTACTACTTGTCGGGTTCTGACCAGGGAGAGCCAAAGCATCCAGCCTTGGGTGCGTTCAAGCGTGCTATGACTTACAGTTTTGGTTCCATCTGTGAGGGTTCTTTAATTGTGTCAATTCTCCAGTTAATCAGAGCATTAGTTCGTATCTTGCGCAGTAATGCCTTGGGAGATAACGAGCTTTGTGCAGCATGTGGATACTTGATCTTGGACTGGATTCTCGGCTTCATCGAGTGGTTGGTCCAATACTTCAATCACTACGCCTATATCTACATTGCACTTTACGGAAAGAAATACACCAAAGCTGCCAGAGAAGTCGTGCAACTTCTTCGTTTCAAAGGAATGGATGCTTTGATCAATGACTGTTTTATCAACACCTCTGTGAACTTATACTCGATGTTTGTGGCATACGTGGTGTCGCTCTTGACCTACTTGTACTTGTGGCAGACGGCTCCTGCTTACAACAGCAGTGGAAATTACTATGCACCATTGATTGCGTTCAGTTTCGTTGTCTCCGGCCAGATCAGTAGAGTTTCGTTGACGGTAATCGAGTCAGGAGTGTCTACTTTCTTTGTTGCTTTGGCAAAGGACCCTGAGGTTTTCCAAATGACGAACAGAGATCGTTTCGATGAAATCTTCCGTAACTACCCTCAAGTGTTGAACAAGTTGGTGTCCAACTAATGCCGATGAATGTTTATTGGACTGTCAATTTTCTTGAACTTCTTCTGGGTGACCAGAGTGTATTACTTGATAAAATGTAACATTCGAGTCTATTCTCATTTCGTAGTAAAGTAGTTTTTATCTGTACCCAATTCCAAAAGATGAATTGACTTGGATAGTCTGAACTACAACAAATTCTATTATATCTTTCTACTTCAGCTTGTGTTTTGGCTTGTGGTGGTTGAAATCCTCCCAAATCTTTAGCTTGGCCCAGTTGCGACTTACATATTAACAATAACAGTATATGCAATTAACACAACCTTTTCATACTATGACTACCGAAAAAGCAAACTTGAAAAAATTAAACATGACCACAAAAACACAAATTAAGAATCAACAAATAAGGATCGAAAAGCTCATTAAATCTGGGAAAGTGTGATTAACGTCTATTATTCAAACTCCCTCTTATCTATCGTGCATACAACCCTCAACTTGACTCGTTTAACCTTATACTACTTTACTTCCGTGATGTTAACCTTAGCAATTGGAGATCTTTTCATTCCAGACCGGGTCATTCAGATTCCTCCAAAGTTTCTCAAACTTCTAGCGCCAAACTCAGGTTCAGTGCCATCGAATCCGAAAATCTCTCTGGTGCTATGCTTGGGCAATATCACCCAGTCCAAAGAAACTTTGAAGTTTCTCTATACTTTGTCGCCCACACTTGATGTTGTTCGTGGCGAATTCGACGACTACGTTGTTTTGAGCCAGCAGCTCCAGCACTTGGCCGGAAAAAAGAGCCCGGTACCTCTACCTTTCTATAAGGTGGTCACTGTGGACAACTTCCGGATTGGATTCACAAATGGATACCAAATCGTGCCCAAAAGCGATCCATTATCGTTGCTAGCATTTGCACGGGAAATTGATGTGGATATTTTGATTTGGGGTGGCACACACAAGGTGGAGGCTTACACATTAGATGGCAAATTCTTCATTAATCCAGGTAGTGCCACGGGAGCCATCAACTTCGAATGGCCTGAGAAGGACGACGAAGATGAGGAAGATGAGGGAGAGGAAGAAGAGGAGGAGGGAAAGAGCCATCTTGAAGAAGATAAGGAGGAAGCCGACAACGCCGAAGAGAAGGAAGATAAGGATACAGATGAGAAGGTTGAGAAAGAGGAGGATGAATTGGACGAAAACTTGGAGGTCGACCTCACATCTTCAATACCTTCCTTCTGCCTTTTGGATACTCAGGGTAGCAAATGCACCCTCTACATCTACACGTATATGAATGGCGAGGTAAAGGTTGACAAGGTGATGTACCAAAAGGAATAGCCTATTTTGCGATAAATTCAAGAAACTAGTCAAAGGTACTCGGAAGGGGTAGCAGATCATTTAATTACAACCTTCAATACATTTTCAGATCTGAATACTTCCACAATAATCAAATGCTTATTATATATTACAACCAGCCCATATTTACGCCTGCACCGACAGGTAGTGAAGAACAAACTCCTTGCGGATCTTCTCCCAGTTGTGTGGATCAAAGAAGATGTAAACTCCTCGCTCCACGTCGGGACTGATGAGCACAGGCTCAACATTGCTGTCTTTGGTCAACCACACCTGAATATCCCGGTGATATCTCCAGTTTCTGGCCACGAGCTCGCGGGCAGCGTACTCCTGGAGAGTGTCACGCGGCTTGGTGTAAAAAATGTAGAAAAGTGTCTCATCCATAAACGACAGAATCTTGGTGTCACAAGGTTCTGGTGGAGGAACAATATTCTTCTGTAGGATGGACTCATGCAAGGAGAAGAAGGGCTCCACCTCAGATCTGGACGTTTCCTGCCATGGAGAAGCCAAGTTTTTTAAGATTTCCAGGTCCTCGCTGAGATCGAGTCCCATGAGCCCGAGATCTTGTCCTATGGCGCTGCTGTTTTGGTCTGTCTGGTCCATTTTAACGAGCAGTGAGATGCCCTTGAGACCGAACTTGTCAATGTCGGCCGTTTCAGGAGCAGGCGTGGATCCTGCTGTAGAGTTTCCATTTAGCGAGCCCAGTAGGCCTGGAGGAAGAATGGCAGTCATTTGTGGATTATTAGAATTATGCTGGAATTGGTGATGTAGACGTCGAAGTCACGTGATAACCATCACAATGTCTGGATTTAGTCTTCGAGTAGCATTCGTGGTGATGAAATTGAAATTGGCGCTACAGGATCAACGTATATTTAAGATAAAGGCTTGTCCATTACTTGTGATGATAAACATAGTAGTGAGTGTGGAAGAAAGTTTGACAATTAGTGCGACTAGGATGAGGAACCCTTGTATCTGTGAGTATGATGAAACGTCAGCTCCACCTGACGAGTTATATGCCACGAAAAAATGCAATATAATTACGAAAACCTGCTTAATGAAAGTTATCTAGTGTTATATTGCCATCGCTGGAAATGAGTCTTATTTGTGTCTCAAAGAATGCAGGGGGGCCTCTGTTCATTCAATCCGTCTTGTTTGTCCACCATCCCCAGACTTGTCTTATCTATACTTTCGACTTGACTCAGTAAAAAAAAAAACTTCTTGTTTTGTGAATGCTCGTTCGACACAGCTCGCTCAGGGCTCTATCCAGATGCATAAGATAATTAGCACCATAAAAGGAACGTGCACTGTAATCTAAACCTTGACCAGTTGATCCCGAAAAGTACGAGCAAAAGAGTACCTGTATTACTCACTTTTCTAAGTTTCAGAAATGTCACTACCAATTGAAATCAAATTGGTAATTTCTACCACTAGTCGGCAGCATGACATGACTAGGCAGTCCAGTATAGACATTTAGCATGTAACAATTTCAACCCCTCTTCCTCAAATGCCTGTTCTAAAGCTCATATATGCTTTGTTGTTCATGTTCATAATAGCAAGGCTGAAGTATGAATAGTCCTGGAATACGATGTATATTGCAATTGATTTCCCCCTTTTCCTGGCATCCAGTGAACTATATACCTTTCTGTTAAAAGTTATTTGCCTCATTCCGTATGTCCCGATGCAACATGGTTTATCCTACTCTAGCTTCATATGATCTTAATGAACTTAGTACACTAAGGGATTCTTTAACGCCAACCGAACGTCACAGATCTTCTTTCGATGCCAGAATTGAGTAAGTCCACCCGCACCATCGGTACTTTAATTAGTGTCTGAGGTGAGAACTTAGATCTAGCAAAAGGGTCGCCAATTCGACAGTATTCGAGGACACCGAACAAGAGCCCAGGTACAATAATAACGATTAATTTGTTATTGTTGGTCCTTCGCAAAGGAAATTCACTACATTGGAACTCTTGAGACCCCAATGTGCGAGGGTCCATCTATCGAAGACCAAGCCCACCAGAGATCTTTCCCCGACTCCCTTACAGACCTAATTGCTGGAAGGGTTCTCCAAAACTTTTGCCAAACAAATCAGATCGGGCCGTCCCTAATTGCGGTCACCACACGTAGTAATAGATTCGTCACCAATTTCGCAGCAATTCAAGGATCTACTTTCGCAGGCATGGACAGCTTGTTTTGGCCACATCATATACTTCGAAAGCAAAGCCAATAGAGATATAGCTGGCAGATCGATGATAATATAAAACAAGAAAAAGGAGGAGGAAGTTTATCGAATCTTGAAGGAATACAAATGTTCCCTCTAAAGTGTCGCACACAGCATTCTGATCCTCTGTCTCAGAATGAAACAAATGAGATAAGGAACAGCATCCCAGTAAGCGCTTTCAACTCTTATAATAACAACTAATTCCCTTGTTCAACCTAACGGGATTTGCCTTGTCCTAAACACGATAGTGCATATGACCAGTATCACCACGGCTACCACATTGTTAATCAGATAGCAACATTCCGAAACGAACCAATGCATATCAGCAAACGGGATACAACTGTCGTGAATGCTCCCCACAAAACAATTGTTCCGGAACTGTCGGTTGCATTTATTGGGATCTTGGTGATTCTTTTGGCGCAGGCCATATGCTTAGGATTCATAAAGTTTAGGGAGTGGAGAAAGGGAGATAAGACACAGTCCACACAAGGAAGACCTTCTGTTCAGACTACAGAAGGGACAAATGCTCATATGTCGTATCTGGTTCACCACAATGAGCAGCTACCGGCGTATCCACTAAATGATTTGCCACCTCCACCGTATATAGAAAGGTCGGAGGAGGCAAACGGGGGAGGGCCAGCAGTGGAAAGACCAGCAGTACCCCAAGTGGAGAGACCCCCAGTCGCATACATGGCGTCATAGGGGGAGCAATGATTATGCAATTGAGCAAGAGAGAATTGGAAACATGTGAACTGGAGTGATAAATCCGAACGATTCGTGTGATTTCATGAGGATGGTGATCCCTCAGTCTTTTAAGGAATAAAATTTATTGAAAACGGGATAGGGATATTTGATTTATTGAAGGTAGTTTTATTGGAGCTGAAACTTTAGGAGCTGGAATTATTGGAGCTGGAACTTCAGGTAGTCTCCTGGATCAGGATAAGGGCATATGATCCTGATATCAAATCCAGACCTCACAATAAGAGAATTACAATCAAATGAACAAGCAATGATTTTGTGATAATTTCTCTTCCATGGCTAGATTTTGGATGCTGACACATACTTCTTTTGTTGGAGAGTGTTTGTGGAATTTTTAGGGTGTTGCTGCTTTTCCCCTCTGAGTACATCTTTGGTTGCCAGCGAGGATTGCGAATCTTGACGTCACCTAAGGTTGAATTAGTAATACATTTTGAAAGATACGGCCGGGGAGATATTTTAAACGACGAATACAATAGGGTCCAAGTAAGTGAATCTTCTAATATCTGCGCTTGTATAAAATTTCCCATCAAGATCAGACATGGTACGCACTAATCTCCTACCTATCCATTTCTCAAGAGAATCCATTCGACTCATTTCCATGAAAATTCTTTCATTGACTTCCTATCTTTCATTTCACATTCTCCTAACATAGTGATTTACATAATACAGTGAACTAGCGGAATGCGACCTTGCATCGTTCACAACCTCCAATTGACTTCTTAGAGTTCCTAACCAGACAAAGTCATGGGCCGTAAATTGACAATGGCATACTTAAATCATGGAATTCGTTTCTCATGGCTAGTAACTTCATCGTTTCTAGTGAATATACAATCAACTTAGGGTCAACGATCGAATCTAAAGACGGATGCCCAAACGACTGGCCAAAAAACCAACGTCTGGACTGAGCAATCAAGGCAACACTTCTGGTAATACTATTTGCAGCGAGAGCACAGAAGTGAACAACCAAGGCATAGTAACGCATTTGATCAGCTTATTGACTCCAAGAATGCTGGAATCACCAATTCGTTCCCAATCTTCAAGCTCAGGAGCTTCCCAGGTCAGCGACTACGATGAGGAGAGATTGAAGAACAAGAAGCATATTGAAACGCTTCGAAAGTCACTCCAGAACCCAAATTTGTCACCATCTGTTAGGACGATGTTGGAGAATGGACTTCGGGACTTTGAAAAAACCGAAAGAGACTACGAAAACATGCTTCCGAAGTATACAGATCTGCAGCCACCTCCATATAGAGAATAGGTATCCGAAATAAAACACAGTTCAGAGTGCAAGAGTCGGACAAAATTTCGACCAAGGAGCAGGATATGATCTAGCAAAGAATCAGATTCGTGGATTATGGCGTGGGAGGACTTTTTGTTTGAAGCTTGGAACAAATCTCTTGAAAAAGTGGCCATTCAAGATTAAGATAACCATTTAAATTTGCCCGGGTCCCGCTGTGACAATTAGAGGTAATCATACCACTACTCTGACACGGCTGGAAGATTAGTCGATTCCTTCTGATTGTAATCGAATGAACAACGAAAGAAGGTGGAGAGAAAGACGAGTGATCGAATGGAAGAGTTTTAATTTTCTGGTTCAATGAGAAGCTTTGCACTTATCTATGCTTTTTGACCTAGTCCAGCGACTTCACCTCCTTGTGATCACCATATTTACGTACTGAACCAACGCCCCAGTCAGACCTCTCCAAATGAAGAATAAATGCAAAAACGCAATCATTTTGTAGCTTTCTTCGATAACATGATCGTTGATGATTACAAACTCTGAAAATTATCTCAAGCCTTAGCAATCATGGACCTTTTCATAAATTTCACCAAAAAATGAGCTACCTGGAATCTTACGAGGAATTACCAACATGCCTGCTCCGATAATGCTCAAAGCAGAGGAACCCCTCATGAATTGCCCACAATCTCTTGTAGCAGGGTTGGGAGAATGAGCAAGCACTTGCTAATTCGTAATAAAGGCGGTTTGTATCGTCTCGTAATGTTGGAAAGATTGCTCTTCTGTGATTTGCGAATTACCTCCGCCATTTCTGGTTTGTTACATGTATGCTAGCCCCACAAATAATTTCGCCGTTCACAGCATCATTCCATGCGAGAGAGTAGAAGTTTTCAGTAGAATTAGTGCCATAGAGAAAAGCTATTGAAGTGACATTTTCTTCTCCTTCTTTGGGGCTAGAGAGCCAGTTTCTGAAGGCTGAAGCAAGTTAACATTGACCATAGCCAGCACTCACCCTATGAGTCATACCATTTGGACACCAGACGAATGAATGATGACAAATACTGGAGGAAATACCAACAATGTTCGCAACCTCTTTTTCGTATCCAACTACGTTCATAACGCAATTGGTGGTAGCGAGGAGGCTTGGTGAATCTAACGGCAAAAGACAGGAACGAAAAAGACGTAGTTCGTAATAGGACAAACACACAATGGTAGACACAATGAATTTCACGATGTCTACCAAAGCTAACCGCTACATTGGAAGGTCCAGATTTGCTACTCTATTTGAGAGGAATTATGGTCCGGTTAAACGCTTTAACCAATAATCAAAAGACGTATCTAGAAAGGACTGCAGACGAACTTTAGGTCTCGCGCATCACTAGCGAGTATCCTCGGAGTTTAAGTGATCTGCTTCCAGATTGAGACGATCGACACCGCTGATCAATTCTGATGATCCTTTGCTCCACAATTGCATAAAACCCGCCCAATCTTTGTCCAATCTTGGGAATTTGCCACATTCTCCCCTTTTCACGCCCTCTTGTACTAACTGGCGCAAATCCCACTATCTAATTCATAATCAATACCATTTCAATATCCCTTCAATCTGGAACCGACATAACTCCTTACTACAACTGAATCACTGTGATATGATAATGATTTCACTTGACATTTAATCTGACATTTATCCATTTAATTGTCATTTTAGGCGTTAAGACTCATATTGCATTTTGATTATGGTCTAATAATACACTTGTTACTAATCCTCGTCTGTAGTCTGCAGGGAGCGAGGCAGACCAGGGCGGATCCGCTTCTATTTACAGCAATTAAAAGCTTCACGTTGATGAATCTCTCGACAAATCCGGCATATTAATAATCTCCGAATCATCTCCGGGCTGACACACATCGACATATGCAGGGAGATAAATCACATTCTCATCCATCTTGCCGAATATAAATGGACTAGCTCGCCCGACTATTCTTTTTCTTATAGCACTGCTTTTGATAATGACTTGGATGCCCCGTATCAATCTGCTGCGTCTAGACTCACGGCGTTCGTCCCGTCGCACTCCCTCCAGCACCTGTAACCACAGCCGTGATTGTTCAGATGCCGAAGATGATAAATCTTCTTATAGCGGTTTGTCCCGTCCAACAAGCCCTTCAAATTTCAGTCTATCCAGTGGCGGGAACCCAACAAGACTTCATGGCGGTAGCGCCAGTACATATTACGGAGTTTTCAGCGCAAACTCACTGGTTGAAAACTTGCCTTTTGCAGATGCTGTAGACCCTCGCTTTTACCGGGGGATCCGCACTGCTGCACCTACGGACGACGATTTCGAGGTGGCTCAGAGACAGCAGACCTCCAACCTGGTGCGCATTGGCCAGCTTCAGAACTCGCTCGAAAACCCCAATTTGTCTTCAAATGTGCGTCGTGTGTTAGAAGCTGCACTCCATCAATTCGAAAGAACTGAGCAGTTGGACAAAGAATTGCTTCCGCCATACACTGAAGACGTTCGCCCCCCATACACGGAGTAAAGAAGAGAAATATGGTTGAAATGACAGTGATGAAAAATTTTGAGGATGAGAGAAATGGCACAGATAATGAGGACAATGGATAGAGAACACTTCGAAGATTTTTGGAACTGAGCTCACGAGAATGGGCGCAGAAGTGCGAGAAGTGCCATTTGATTATAGACTTAATGATTATTTATATATTATATCTGAGAATAGAAGACTGATAGATCATCGAAGAGTAGAGCATTCGACGCGAGTGAAATTTGGCCAACTTCCAACTGCAGTGAAAATGAAATTAAGGGTTAGTAATTCCATATCATTACATTTGCTTTGTCTGATGATGATTTCAGTGTCCTGGCAGTTCGTTGTTAATTTCTTCATGATTATGATGATAGATTCCTTGAGCGCAGTCATCAGTACACAGTCTACTCCTATTTGGTTACGTCCATGGCTCGCTATCGGCGGTATTTGCATCATATGATAGGATTTGACATTCTTTTTCGTTCACAACTTTTGAAATTTGGTCGACAAGTCTCAGACCATGTATTACAGAGTGCATCGGACTCGCCGAAGGAGAATTTGTAGATGGATCTCGTAAATGCATATCTTAGCATGACTACTAAAACTCTAAGTTAGAAGTAGTGCAACCAACCAAATAGATAATTTATACACGGTTGAAGCAACTATTATAAGCCATTCATAGGGTTGATCAGATGCACTGATGAATGAAGTTGCAAGGCTGCAAAGAATTTAGAGAAAAGAGAAACTGAAAAACCAACTCAAAGGAACCCAGCCAAAAAAATCGGAGTAAAGAAACCCCACCACAGATACCGGAAAAACGAAACAGCAATGAAAAAAATTAGAACAAGACTAAGAAAAAAAGTCAAGAAATAAAAAAGAAAAGAAAAGTTGATAAGAAAACGAAGACAGGAACTCAAGGACAAAAATTTGAATAAAAGTTCCACCATGAAATCATCAATACTGAAGAACAAAAGCAGATCCAATTAAACCAAGGTACATAAAAACACCATCTATAGACCACGTACTTTTCATCCAATCAGAAATCACTAATTACAGAAACCACAACAGTTCCCACAAAAGCCATCCCATATACCTTCGTTGTCGTCTCCATCTTCCCCGTACCGGAAAAACTTGGCTATGTCATCTTGGCCGAATGGCCGGAACCCTCACAAGGCGCAATATGTCACTTGTATCTTCCACGCAGTCTTAGTGTGGAGGTTCCATTTCGCAACCGCAGCAACCATTGGCAGATGGATAGAACTCCAGAAACGACTATCAAGGGATACTCACAGCAAAAACTTTCAATTCACAGCAATAATCCTCAATTTCCAGCAATATGTAGTCATCTTGGCACTGGGCACTTGCTTCATTAACCGAAACATCAGTTCGGTGTCTAACTCCAATCACCCCAGGTGGACTCAGGGCACATATCCCGATTATCATACTTTAGGTCATCACCCTCAACCTGATCCCGTTCTTCTCTTTATTTCCACATTTACATTTCAAACATGTCTAGTAATGCGCTGCCGAGGCTCACCAAACGTGAAGTACTGGCGGTGAGTTTCGTGCCCATCATTGCACTCCTGGTGTTCATTTTTGTCGGGTTGATTCGCTTTCTCCTATATAGGGACCGCAAGAGTAGTTGTCGTGGTACTTCCGGGACAATTAGTCCTCTCCCACCGCCCGAGCCAGTCCTGAGACCTGAAGAGGCCGAAATTGAAAACCCACCACCTCCACCTTACCAGCCAGACAAGCTTCCACCATACCCTACGGCCCCGGCCCCCGCATACTTGAGAGACGAGCGAGCGGAGAGCTAGGAGTGGAAAATGTGAATTGGTCGGGCCAGACGGGTCTGAGCTCTGACAAGTGTGGATTTAAGGTGGCACACGATCAACTACTGTTCCCTCGGAAGATTTGACTAATAAGGCTTTCTCACAGGAGAATTACTAGTTTGACTGAGACGATGTCTCTGCGTGGAGGCGTATTGGCTTCGGATTGACTGGGAGTTGGATTAAAATATTCGGGCTTTTTATTTGTTATTTATTTGTGGAATGTGGATGACGAAATAGTTGATGGTGAAATTCAATTCCGAGATTCTAAGTTGATTAGAGTTGACTATCATTTGAAACAATCCAAAATTTCATGTTTCCCGTCTGAGATCAGGTTCATACCGATTTGCCGGTTCAAATCGTTTGCAGAGAATCTATCATGTTTCCACAAATGTCTTTAACTCCACCACAACCGGATCCAGACCCGAGTTATCGACTGGTTCTCAAAACTGGTTAGTCCTTCCAGGATTCTGTGAATAATCGAAAGGGTACCCACAAAGTTTGTTGAGATTCGAACCCAGATTCATTATGCTTATAATATATGATTAATATCTATGAGATTGACTCCAGAAGATATAAATGTGTAAATAAGGATGTCGTATTTCTAGTTCCAGACTAGGGGAAAACAAAAAAACTCCACACCTCTATCGCCATAAGAACCCCACCAGTATTCTTAAACTGAATATGACTAGTGAATTCCACAAGGCAAATTGGTGTTCAAAACGTCATGATCACTAAGTGCTAAAGATCTAAAAAAACGGAAAAAGAAAACTCGAGCGACCGTCTACGATAATATACGTAAACATTGCGTCACAGAAACCAAAAGCAAGTGTTCTTCCTCCTTATAAGTATAACACATCCAACATATTCCTAGACGGGAGCATGCAAAGTTCGCACATAACATACATTATCACAGAGGTTTCGCATAAAATCATCCATACATACTCGCCATCTTGCACCCACAACTTCTATGCGAAAGGAAAACATTCTTTGATGGAAATTCTTCAGACCTTGATATGAGCTTCTTATCATTTTTTTTTCTAATCGTAAGTGAAGCATGTCATCTCCGAACGACCACGTACACTCCTTCGTGTCCCATTTTATTTCGGCAGAATGACCCAGTTCGTATATCGATAAGATTAATGTCAGAACATATCCAGATTGACGGCTCATATCCATTTTTTGTGCAATTGTAATAGAGAGCTTAAAAGCATAAGAAGACGTCTATACAACTACAAAACAATAATTGCAGATACACACCTCGATGGCCACTAACAATGCTAAGCTCTATATTCCAATTGGGTTTACAATTTTCTTCTTCCTTGGGATGGGCAGGATTATTTATTTAATTATTATGACCAGATACAAAGCGACTGAAGAAATTGTTCGAGAAATACCTCCAGCCACTCAAGTACGATCAAGCGTTGTGGTCACAACGACGACCGTTCAGAACTTGTCAGCTACAAGAGAAAATCCCTATTCAAGAGATTATTATTTTGACTATAATGAGCAGTCATCTCGAAATGCTCCCCTTTGCTTGTCTCCAGGAGCTCCACATTATATTTCTCCACCTCATATGTCACCTGGGGCCCCACCTCCGGCCTACTTTGTGTCTCACGACTATAGGTGAAGTGACAGGTTAATTGGTTTAGAACATTTGCAAGTGTATATCAATTGAGAAATGCACGGCCACAACCGCTTTGAGATGGAGCTTTTCGACTCCATTATTAATCATGTTTGTTATGTTGCCAACCTGGGAGTCACTATTAGAACATTCACAGATTCATTGAATAAATAACGACTTCTCAATTAAAGTTGGTATTTTGAATGCTTTCATTTATCTGTTGAAAATGAAAGACTTTAGATTCAGACTGATTGTTAGCGTCATTTTATAGTTAACAAGAGTAGTGGAATGTACTTACTTGTCATACAATAAATACAATGAAAAAACTTAACAAAATCCCATGAAGGTTTAAGCAGAAAGACTGCGGTTGTTGGGCTCATCATCAGTATTAACTAGCTGTAAGGTCAAACGTTAGAATTCCGACCTGATATGATCCGAATTATGTTATCCTGGCAAACAGTTAAAATTTGCGAGGTAGTACAATTGCCTCTGGCAATCTCTGTAGCAAGCCTTGGAGTGGATACTAACATATTATGAATTCGCTCGGTGTGAAAGCCGGAACAAAATTCCGAGAAAGGAAAAACATGATTTATTTGTGACGGAGATCTCCGTATATAATACTAAAAGATTAATGGGTAATCTGTTAATTCCTTTGCTTGGTATGACTCAAGACTCGAAAGAATTATTGGTCAAATATTTCCTAGCCTCACGTTCCATGTCTATCATGGAATGCACAAGGAAGAGATCACAGAAAGTCAGAATTGTTCCAAAGATTGAAGTAATAGCGTCAGAGTGAATTCCGTGACTCGAAGATAAAGTGTAACAGACGAATGAGATACGAAGAAAAAAAGAGTGAGACTGTAGCGAATTGCTTTTCAATTAGCATGAAACTTCAGATCTCATCCGCAAAAGACAACTCTCGCCGAAAGCCAACCATCGCATTCTATCTCTTGGTAACTAATAGGAAATGGGCCAAAAGTGGTAACAATGCTCATAACTTGTCACTCTTAGCCAGAATGTACAGCGTTAAAAGGCATGAATGACAAAATCCATTATCGTACCCCCGTGCAATAGGTTCCTGTTAAACGGCACTTGCACAGTCTCTTTCCTACAACATGTCCTTTTATCTCCTATAGCACGTCCTTTCTGACATCTGGATAAACCATATGAGCATATGAGACTACTCAAAACACTTCCAGAGCGTAAAACGTGCATATTTGTCAACATGAGAACTTGTTCAAATGGTACAAACCCTGAACATGGTCACATAAAACTGTAGGCGTTATGTTGCCCTGACCACTGAAATTGAAGGTAACTGAAATCAGGATGTATAAGTTTGGATGAACCTCCTTTCTCTCAATATCGAATATGGTCTTTTCGAAGAAGAACGACAACTCTAGAGTTCAAGGTTTCGCTCGTGTTCCAGGAACGAAAGCAGCTGAGAATCGAGACAAAGCAGCACAGAAGAAAGCACAAAAAAGATATCCAGGACAACCTAAACCGAGAATGAAATACGAGGATGTCCCCCCACCATACGAACCACCACCAGGCTACGAAGAAGTATTATATGATGACAAAGAAGCTTCAAAATAAAAGAATATCTATCATTTAAGGAATGAATAGCATTTAAGGAGAATATAATGGAATACAAGTCTGCCTAGAGTTAGAGGAAATGTAGGGAGCAAGCTTTCTCGGCCATATGCATAAATGGCCTTGGCGATTCGTAAATTGATTGGTCACATGTGGATTAAAGAAAGTCCAAGAGACTCAATTGAAGGCCAACCTCAAATTAGGAAATTAAAATAGGACAACAAGAAAGTGATTAACTAACTCAATCAAGTTAAAATAGCATTTCAATTACCAATGCTAGTTTACATGAATGTAATACTAACGACTTGGATGGTGCTTCAGATGTCATTCATCATT
>Ga0160505_100782_pt1 | contig 16342 bp, 11 predicted proteins | sample DIDeMG_FD_108225 | JGI IMG/M metagenome (GOLD analysis project Ga0160505, IMG submission 108225) | Enriched chicken feces microbial communities from UW Madison campus, WI, USA - DID2874_E49_Stillage MG | ecosystem: Host-associated > Birds > Digestive system > Large intestine > Fecal ... | reverse complement strand
TTCTTATCTCGAGTTGCATGCCCCTCGTAATGGACTCGAAGAAAGACGCCAGAGCCTTCATAAAAGCCAATGGCTGACTGAATAAGTTGATGGAATCTAGATCTGCCAATTCTATCGCAAATTCTGACCCATTCCTTCTCTTTCAAGCGATTCATTTGAAATCTTATTTTGTTGTCTTCTTGACCAGCTTGCGGAAATGAGGAGACATGAAGCAGACTTGAATGAATCTCAAAGATTGACTGATAAATTGAGTCAATAAATTCTTCATGAGACATCAGTTCTTGTCGTGGTTGTAATTGTGTCTTTCTCTCCTGGCTCTTCTGAGGTAGATGTTTTGCAGCAACTCGAACAGTATCTAAGAAGTTCGAGAAAGAATGTGAAAAGCCATCCAATTCATTGGTCTCCAACTTCCAATCATTTTTTAAATCGGGAAACGTGACGAGTAAATGGTTCCTCAAGCTAGTAATGTTGGTCATGGTCTGTTCACCAGTCGCGAAATTGACAACCTGGAAAATTTCATGCATAGACTACGATTGAATTCAGATGAAGTCAATGGGAAGAACTGATGCTGATGTTGACTTCAAGACATCAACAATTGGTGGCCTATTGAAACAAATACGAAAGGCAAATTTCCATGAGGTGGATGAAAACTCTCCTGGTTTGGTTGAGGTTTGGGTTTGCACAATTGTTCCAAAATATTCCAAGTCAATCCTAAGATTCGTTCAGAATCATGTTGATCACGAGGAGCAAGAACGACTTCATCATTTGAAGCGGTTTAAAAAGCACGGAGAGGGATCTAATACTCGAATTGTTGCTATCTTGTGCACGGCAAGGTACATGGAGTATGAACATCTCCTTTCGCTTTTAGAAGACGAATCAGGGGTGATAATTGAAGGTGATAGTCTCAAAATTTTGCTGGTTCCAAAGGAAATACCCTTAACCAAGGAGATTTCTCAGAAGTGGAGTGACCTGATCTGGCCCATTGCATGGAAAGGTAACCCCAACCACCAAGCCCTCCTCACTGCTGGCTTGGATTTAGTGCAAGAGAAACTTGTAGTCAAGGCCCTATTTGACGAATTGAAATCTGAGCATCCGTTTGTCACGATTGTGGCTGAAAAGCAATCTTCAAATGGGCAAATAAAGATTCTCCATACAGCCATTGATGAGAGGAACGACCATCCATTACGTCATAGTATCATGAATGCAATTTCAATGGTTGCCCTAGAAGAAAAGTCACGAAGAGGAAATTTGACGAATGATAGAAATGGCTACTTATGCCAAAATTTATTGTTCTACACTTCATTTGAACCTTGCGCCATGTGCGCCATGGCTCTAGTACACTCCAGAATTGAAAGGCTTGTCTATTTGAATAAACACAAGCGTGGAGCCATTGAAAGTTCTTATTTCATTGGAGACAGAAGAGACCTCAATTGGACTTTTGACATTTGGAGATGGGTGGGAGAGAATGATCATCTTCCTACTGAAGATGTATCACACTTAGATCCTTAGTTTCTCTCAGCAACAATCCAGAAAATAATTTATAGAAGTCATCTTGTGAAAAATCCATCGACTCAATTATTTCCGTCTTTCCAATACTTTGCATTTTCCCCTTTATTGTTGCTATTTGTACGCCAATGCTCTCTTGAAGACTAGCCAATTGGTAACAAACTTTTTCCCTCAAACTCCGAAAACCACGAAAAAGTTGATATAAATGTCTCAAGTCACAACTTGGGCTTCCATTTTCATGGTTTGAAACTCGAAAATCTTCCGGAACAACAGGACTGAATTGAGTGTTCGAGTTTTCAAGCACTTCGCAGACCCGACTTCTATATTGGCTTGATAGCGCTTCATAAACTTCAACCCCTTCTTTGTCTATAATTTGAAATTCTTTCAAGATAGAATTCGAGGAAAAGACTCGTTCCAAGCCATGACTAATCAAGAAATCTTGAAGTATTATTCTGCTATCCATGAATGACCCTTATGTTGTGTCGTGTGGTAAACGAAAATTGTGTTCCGCGTTTGAAGACGATTTTTTTCTTGTTGAACACTTCCTTCAAACAACAAATGTTGACATACAATAATCAAGCATTTCTCCCCCAAGCCTTGAGCACGGGAATCACTTCAAGAATCAATAAGGATCCAGATAGTGCCATCATCGCAAACAATGTTCCTCAAGAGAGATCTGCCAAACGAAACGCCCAACAAATTAACTATGCTGAATTTGACAACATAAATGATGATTTCGAATATGAAGAAGACAAATCAAGCACGGCCAACGCTTTTCCTAATGCAAGCACCCACACCAATACGCATGTTCAAAAGCATCTATTAAAACCTGCTAGAATTGCTAGGTCGAACGAAATATTTCAGGATGATATTGTAACGGATAATTCTGGAAAGATTGGCTCTGATACCCTAGTTCCGGTGAAATTGAACCTCGAATACAACGCTGGAGCTTCAAAACTAATTGATTTTTTCATGTGGAACATTAACGAAACATTGGTAACACCAGATCAATTTGCCTCATTGCTTTGCTTGGAATTAGAATTACCGAATCTGCTTCATCTGGAGATTGTTGACTCAATTAACAAGCAAGTTGAGGATTATCAATTTGTTATTAATTCCCAACTACCGCTGGGAGTAGAATATCATGTTATTATTGAGTTATCAGTTAACTTGGACAAGAAATTGTATGAAGACAAATTTGAGTGGGATCTCAACCAAAGTGAAGTAACACCGGAAGACTTTGCTGAAATTATTGTGGCGGACTTAGGACTTTCACTCGAGTTTAAGCCGGCAATTTCACACAGCTTGCATGAAATGACTCTTCGATTGAAGCGAGAGCTCATCGAAGGTTCTTACAATCACGAGCTTCACAAATATCAACAGTTGGCAGGTCTTATATTTGAGAGAAATATTCGAATTCGTACAGATAGTAGTATTCACAATGGCAATGCACTTTGGGAACCATTCATTGAAATTTTGAGTCCGTGGGAAATAGAAAAGCGAGAAATCGAGCGTGAGAGAAATTCCCGTCGGTTGAAACGAGAGAACATGAGAAGGGAAGTTGATGATTTTGGAGGCGTAAAAAGACGAGCAACAACTAGAAGAAGGGTTGAAGAGCTCGACTGGAGAATTTAGGCTTAATTTCAACGTGTCATCAATACTGTTTAAGATCAAGAGATTGTAGGTTGCACTATGTAGTGACAAGAAAGTATCCGCATGCATACAGTCAAAGATCTCCTTAGCAGATGTTTGAACCTTTTCGTATAGGCAATCAATGCTTGCGACGCCACAATTGAATGATTGGAGGGACGCCTCTCGTGAGGATTCAATGAATCAAGATGAGTCGTTTACAAGTGGAAATGCTTCCAGCAACGCCAATGACGAGAATGATTCACCTGGCCCCGAGTTCAATAATAAGCGAATTATTCTTCAAAAATTTACGATCTACAACTCAGCACTGACCATGTACATTGTAGGCAGCAATGCAAAGGAGAGCCTTTTCAGGATCATCGAAATATCTAGTGGAGCTACAATAGATGATCCTTTGGGAATATTGGAAGATACGAGTTACTTTTATACCAGAAAAGATATGATTGAACTCATTCACGGATTGGATGAGTCAATTGAAGGGGGTATACACAGAATAGCACAAGCAGCTGGATTAGTGGGGCTAATCAAATTCACAAAGGGTTACTATCTTTCAATAATCACAAAGTGTAGTCAAGTTGCTGTAATTGGTGGACACTTCGTTTATCACGTGGATGAAACGAAACTTATACCTTTGGAATTTAACTACAGAAGGCCTGAAAAGTACAGTGATGAAGAGAAGTTGTTGTCAATATTCAAATACTTAGATTTAGGCAAGACATTCTATTTCAGCTACACATACGATCTCACGAACTCACTTCAAACAAATTTTTTGAGATACAAGAGAGCTGCAAATGACAAATTAAGGCAGCATGAGGAAGACGCAATATTTGGTCATAATGAAAGATTCGTCTGGAATAATCTCCTTCTCGATCCAGTTCTCAAGCAATCAGAGATTGCCACCTATGAGTGGTTTCAGCCTATCATACACGGTTTCATTGACCAAGCTAATATCTCTATATATGGCCGCAAGATTTACATAACAATAATTGCTAGAAGGTCTCACCATTTTGCTGGTGCAAGATTCTTGAAGAGAGGCGTCAACGATCGGGGAAACGTCGCTAATGAGGTCGAAACCGAACAAATAGTATCTGACATGTTGACAACTTCGTTTCATGATCCTAAATATGGGTTTTTCTCCAGTCCTCGTTTCACTAGTTTTGTGCAACACCGAGGCTCGATTCCCTTGTATTGGACGCAAGATTTGAATAGGTTGCCTAAACCACCTATTGAAATTAATCTATCTGATCCGTTCTATCAGAGCTCAGCATTGCATTTCAATAATTTGTTCAAGAGGTACGGTCTGCCTATCATAATCTTGAATTTAATAAAGACAAAGGAAAAGCAGCCTCGTGAGCTGAATCTTAACATGCATTTCGAAAATTGCATAAAGTACTTGAATCAGTTCTTGCCCCTTGAAAAGAAATTGGAATATTACTCGTTCGATATGTCGAAGCACTCTAAAAAAAACCTTGATGTCATTGGTCCGCTACAAGAGATTGCAAAATCATCCATAGCGAGAACAGGGTTTTTTCACAATGGAGTGACTACCCAATCGACGAAAATTCAGCGTGGAATTGTGAGAACAAACTGCATCGACTGTCTTGATAGAACAAATGCTGCACAGTTCATTATTTGCAAGGAAGCATTATCATACCAACTCCAAAGCCTAGGATTCATAAGTCGATCCACCGATTTGGATTATGACTCTGATTTGATTAATATTTTGACAGAAATATTTCACGATCACGGTGATACGATCGCTGTACAATACGGAGGATCTAACCTCGTAAATACAATGGATTCCTACCGAAGAATTAATCAATGGTCTTCCCATACGAGAGATATTCTAAACAGTATCAAAAGAATTTACTCCAATTCTTTCATGGATCTGATTCGACAGGAAGCAATCAACCTATTCTTGGGAAATTACATTTATGATCCTAATACACCGAAGCTTTGGGAATTGCAAAACGATTATTACTTACACAACAATAATCTCGTCTTGGATTTTCGGACAAAAGTGAGCTATCAGAGATGGTACAATGAACATTACTTGAAAGTCGAACATACTGATGAACAGAATCCACAGAACACTTATTACGCAAAGGATTTTGCAAAACTTGAATCATTCCCGGAATACAATGATAATTGGTTCAATGAATGTTATGTTCCGAGGAAATATCAGTCATTTTCCAACTTATTCCAGTTTAACATGAATTCCAATGTGAGATATTTTCCTTCAAATTCAAACACCACGCCAAAAAACTTCGACTACAGCCCTTTCGAATCTAGAAAGCCATACTTCAAAAACCGAGGTACAGATAATCTCGAATCTTTCATTGGCGTTGAAGTTGCTGACTCATCTGAAAAACAGTGTGAATCAACAACATCTGAGCAAACCAAAAGTCAAGTTTCGCATTCTCAGAATTCGAATTTACCAACCAGTCCAAAAAGGTTTCGCAGTTTCATAACGACAAGGATACATAGCTTGCGTACACCATATCAGACAGGGTCGAACCTTCAAATAAGCGAAGTATCATCCATTACATCCGCTGTCCGCGATGAAAATATCGAGCTAGAAATAGAGGCTTCCCAACGCGACATTCGACTCTATAGCGAACAATTTCATCCACCAACGATGCCCACCGTGAATAATACTTCTTATGCCAGAAATATTTTTACATCGAGAATGACCAATGAGGACAATAAGCTTTATTCGCGTACAACGTTACGTATTCCAAGTGATCAAATCCGTGCAAGTGAGCCAACAAATATCCAATCATCCGATATCAAGTTATACTGGCAGTACTTGGATCAGATCAACACCAATAACTTGGAAACCCAAGACAATTATTTCTACTGAACTACATACCACATGTTTTAACTTATATCATATTATTCTTAGGAATATTAGCAGCTAGTCAATATATTAATACACCTAGATCTACATGATCATCAATCTATATACATCAATAAAAATTACCTAATTAATCATTAAACCTTTACTAGCCTTTTATGTATCTAAAGTTATTAGAAGTAGACTATCTTAAAAAAGAAAGGTAAATACGGTCAAAATTTCATGTACACAACGGTAAGCAATCTGATGCAATTTAATCAATGTCTCACATTCAATTGAAACTAAAAATATTAAAGTACGATTAAGCATACCCTACGAAATAAAAACACCCTATTTAAATTCAAGAACTAGCGACTTGGGTGTCTCAAAAGCATATCTTCACTTGCCCCTGCAGAACTATACAATTATGTAGTGCTTGCGAAAGAAATTAAAAAAACCCATACGTTATACCCTTAACATTGCTAATCAGAGTTCTCGACCAACTCAAGGAACCTAAGGACCTTGAGATTCTAATGATGAGTCCATCCACCATTAACAAATAAACAAACCAAAGTCCATATCGAGTAAAGATTACAAGAATCTGGTTAATAATCAACAATATTATTCACTCTCATATTCTTTTACCAATATCCGAATATGATTCCAAAGATAATTAAAATTAAAAATGAATTAATAACTACTCTGTCAAGTATCATTCATTAAACGATTCATTACCCCAGAAGTCATTAAGAAATATTTCTGAGGAGATCTAAAAGAAGAATTAGGACTTAGAATCATTCGCTTGTGACTTTGTAACATTTCTCCGTACGTGCCTTCGTCCAATTCAGTCTCCAATTCATTGATGAGACAAAAAAAAACCTATGAAAAAGTAGGCTTTCTTTATACTTATAAAACAATCAACCAAAAAATAGCATTTAGGTTTAATTCAATGCTTTGATTCCAACTAGATATCCCACTGTTTTGTAGTTCATCATTAAAAGAATTAGACATATTGGGAATTACAATTAATTTTACATGAAAGAAAACCATGCAGCAAAAGATTTAGACGAGTACTTCAGATTGTAATCACACTAATTTATTTCGATATACGCAGTTAATAATTTAGATTTTTACTGAATTAAAACTAGCTGCATCTATTACATTCGTTGATAGGATCTCTAAATTTATACTTCGGTACGGTGGCAATTTCCTGCACTAATTCTGCTAAGTAATATCTTCTTAAATTTATATTCCGTAGTTGAAGCCTTCGTCATGGGTGTCCCCATGATATAAATGCCCCTGAAGAATATGTGGCTCAATTTCCTTAAATTTCTTACTGATTGTGAACTTTAAGTCTTATGGAGTTACAGGATATATCTTAATATTATGTAAATTTTTTTACAATAGCAGAGCAATTAAATCATGTATTTTTCATACACATTTAGATATTGGAATTTTCAAAGATCATTTATATAGACTTTTTGTCCTTCAGCTATGGGAAATGTGTGTAATAAATTCTTAATCTACTCCATGTAGTAAAAAGTCTGTTTTGCTTCTTGAGTGTGAACTGAATCCTTCAATCTCAATACTTTTTGATGAACGCAATTGGAAATAATCTACACGACAAGCTTGCGATTATTGTGTGAAAGTATTGAATAGCTCCATTTTTTAATCTGCATTTTAGGTTGGTTTTTTGACAAGGTTTAGCATAGAGTGTTTGGTGTGAGTTTCATTACCATTCGGATATTTATTATTCCAGGAATAGTATCTGATATACATTTTATGACAAAGTATGAAAATGTTTGCGAGTGTTGTTGGGCAATTAAAAGAAGAATTCTGAAATGTTTCAAAAAATAAACTTCCATCATGCGTGTTAGGTAGCTTATTGTTGAATATCATTTTAATCTTGGCTTAATAATGAATACATTGAGTGAAAGAATTAATTGCCATGATTCAGGTATACATAAGCATGGAATTTTCTGGGGGTGATGATTGTGGACAATTTGAGTTTTATGAAAGTTGGTGGGACAATGTTCATATGTGAGATGAAAAAGGAATACTATTAGATGTGGTTATCTGAGTTGCTAGAGTTCACCCACGATTGGAATTTTCCATTTAAGACCGTCGGGATCATAGACACATTTATCCTGTCCTTGACCATCATCTTCAGTTTCGTAGTTTCCAAAACGGTTTACGAATTGACGTTTTTGGTACACCGTATTGAACTTAAAACACCTTCTAAAGGTATTCTGATAATAGAAATTGGCGTACCTCATAATATGATTTTGCTGTCGTATCTTTGCGCTCTCTGGTATCTGCAAATTATAGTCATATTCGGACTGAATCTTGAATGGATTACCACTTCCGTAAGTAATTGGCGTCGAGTAATCATCAACTCCCCCATTCTGAATAAAGTTGAGTGCTTTATAAAAATTCTTTAGAGGGAGGTTTATGAAGTACTTGTAGTCCGTCTCTTTGCACGAGTAGAAGAGAAGATCATAATCATTGAAGAGCATTGAAGGCTGCGAAATGTCGATGAAAAATATTCTAAACCCCGATTTTAAAAAGAGTCCAATCTCCTCCATAGTCAATTGAACCTTGCACATCTTCTGTCCTCCATTCTCACACATATTCATTTCCAGATTTCGGGATGTATTCGGTATTTGAAATTCCCCAACTTTCAAGAAACAAAACTGCTTCTTTGGAAGAATTTCATTGATGTTAGAAGGGGGATAAAACGTTTGCGTCGACATATTACCATCACTTGTTGAATGTTTGACTTCGAATTTCGTTGTTCCTAGTCCAGTGCCGTGCTTTATCACTAATGCAATATTCAAGTTGTATCTACCTGGAGACAACCATATGGTTTTGGAGTATGATAAGAGGTATGAACGGTTGATTTCCACGTAGTGATCGAAAATGTAATTCGTAGGCTCATCAATTGTATAGTCTGAGTACTCGGCAAATAGTCTTTTGTTCTTGAAAAGTGAAAAAATGTATTTCCATGAGTCCCTTACAAACATTGCCTGCATTATCTGGGTTGCTTCGGATTGCCTTGAAGTCCCGATTATGTCTGTAAGCCCGAGACGAGAAGCAATGATATGGCGACATGTATATCTGAAGGCATCTAAAGATATGATATATGTTCTTAGCCAAGGGTAGACTTTAGCTATGATGTTGATCACGTCATCTCCGAATATCCTGATTAGCTTGTCGTAAAATAAATCGTTATACAACAAGTAAAAATGAGAGTTAACTCCTTTCAAGGAGCTTTCTGGAGCTAGCTTCAAGAGAGATACCTGGATCTCGACTGGTAATTTATTAATCATAACATGTAATCATGACTTCTAAGTCCTCTTTGCTTATCAGTTGCTTAGGCTTGCGGCTCTATATGGAGGAAATATCCTCTCCATCTAAGCTGACTTTGAATGGAAACGGAACTAATACTTGTCAAGGAACATTTTTATTTCAGTCATGTCTTTCCAATTGGAGTGTGATTTCTACGAGCAGAATTCTACTGAATTATGTTGAAGTATTGAAGTCATTGAAATTTCCTCCAAACGTTGTAGTGGAGTTCTGACATTAATAAACTTCGAGCTTTAATGTTGTGAATAGCATCTTCATTGAGTTTCGATGTACTTTACTTGAAGTACAGCTTTGGTGTAATCTGCGTTTGAAGGAGCTAGTATGGCACTGATGTTAACGATTAACGAAATTCAAATATTATGAACTCCGAATTCCTATCATAAACCTTAATTGAGTGAGAATTGAGAACTGATCTATTATGAACTAGGTTGGTCTTTATAAGTGGTAAAAAATTTCAGATTGAATTATCGAAGTTTGTCTCAATACAACAGATACACCTACTCTCCGTTGTGTATGGGCGCGTAAAAAACGGCAGGCAACAAGATCCTGTTGTATTTGATCCTTGCTTCTGTCAGAAAAATCAATTCTGGCCAACCTTCTCTCCCCCATTTGGACTGAGTTTAGTATATTTTCCATACTTCTGAGTTAATATCATCCCCGTAAATGAAGTCACGTTTATGTTTTCACACGTGATCGAAGGTTCTCGAAAATTACTAGCAAGTAACTCCACATTTATAAACTGAATATCGGTGAATATATCATACTGTTAACCATGTCTACCCACCCAGTTGTTTTATGGGCACAAAGGTCCAGTGAGTCTGACCCCACGAAGAATATTTTGTTCTTGACGATTGAGGTTCAAGACCCCGTCAACACGAAAGTCGATTTGACCAACTCGACGTTGAAGTTTTCTGCCGACTCAAGTGATGGCAACATCCATTATGACTTGAATTTGGATTTTTTTGATGAAATTGACCCAGAAAACTCGAGAAAGCATGAAGCAGGTAACCAAATTCGATTCATTTTACGTAAAAAGAAGGCTCAAGCTGACTTTTGGCCCCGTTTATTGAAGGAGAAATTAAAGTTACATTACATAAAAACCGACTTCGATAAGTGGGTCGATGAAGATGAGCAGGAAGAGCAACCTGATGAGGATGAGATGATGAACTTTGGTGGAGCTCCCGGTGCTGGCGGTCCTGGTGATTTGGACTTTTCCCAATTGCTTGGAGGTGGTGCTGGTGGTGCTGGTGGTCCCGGTGGCAATTTTGATATCAGCCAATTGGCTAACCAATTGGGCCAGTCTGGTGCTGGAGAACTTGACCCTGAATCAGATGACGATGATGTTGAGGACGAAGAACAAACTAAATAGATCGTTATCTAAATCGCTTCCATCTCGATAAGATGTTTGTTGTCGTATTTCGTCCTTGAAACTCTGAATTAAGAGAAGGGGCTTCTTTTGTCTGATAGGCGGGTGGGATTCGCAACACAACTTTAACATCTCGAAATGTTCCAAGTTCGCTTACCACGTTGAGGAATGCATGATCCTTGGAAACATTTGCGATTGGATTTTTCCATTCGAAATCATACTGTGACCATGTATAAATTAGGATTGAACTGATTGAGTTCGTTTTTAGAAAAATAGATCTGAGAAAGGATGTAATTTCTTCTTGTGAACTTACTTGTAGGACTGCCGCGTTGGATAGTACATTCAATTGTTGCACTGTGATGGATTCTTCGGCCACACATCCCGTATATCCTCTAGTGTCAATAACATACACAATATTTCTAGACAGCAACTCAGTACTGCCAAGTTTTATGAAGCGATCTAATGTTATTGCGGTGGTCCAATAAATCATGATCCAGTTGAAAACAAAGTCGTGCGAAAATCGCGTGAAAAAATTTGTGTTTCTAACAGTTCACTTGAACGGAACTTTTGTGACTGACGGAAAGAAGCAACCGATGTTGAGATATTCAGCAAAAGACTTTAAGGCTCTTCCCTGTCGTAGGCTTTTGAGCACATTGAACTCAAGCGCTACTACAGAAACTCGTAATGAATCACATTTATCCCAGCAAAAACAATTGAGAGAAAAGGCATTGTCAGAGGCATTGGCCAGAGAGGAAGAAGCCATTGCCAAAGAGAAGGCTTTGAGGGAATTGAAGATGCACACGAAAGCATCCATCAATACATTGAACAGCATCCCGACAACGCTTATTCAAGAAAGATTACAAGAATTGCAATCTCAGTTGAATTCGCTTGACCAGTCGAAGGTTCAATCATTGAATTCCGAAATGGAGCAATTTCTATTACACAATATGAAGCTCCCACGGTCGGAAACAAAACTCAATCCATCCGTTGAACATTCCAATCTTATTCAGGATTCAGAAGTGCAAGATGCTGGCGATCCTATGTCTCAAGTTATAAAAACCACCGCAACTAGCGCCTATGTCAGCGAGTATCCGAATTTGAAGCCAACTCCTGATTATAAACCATACTCTTCTCAAGAGTTATTCTTAAGGCAACTTTCGCACATGAGAAAGTCTGGAAAACTTGGTTCTACGGTGACTGGAGTGTATAACCCAAGCAACGACGTTCAGCACCCTCGTACAGTTGATGAAATTTCTATCGCAACATTAATGGCTGCTGGTTGCCATTTGGGGCATTCGAAAGCCATGTGGAGACCTTCAACCCAGCCTTTCATTTGTGGTGAATACCTGGGAATTCACCTCATTGACTTAAATGAAACCCTATCCTCTCTTAAGAGAGCTTCCAAAGTCATAGAAGCTGTCGCTAGCAAAGGTGGTATCATATTGTACGTTGGAACATCAAGAACTTGGGAACAATACCGGTCATTGGAAGAAGCAGCAAGAAGAAGTAAAGGATATTATGTCTCTCATAGGTGGATTCCAGGAACGATAACTAACTTTACGGAGGTTTCTAAGCAAATCGGTGGCTCTCAAGAAATTGAGTTGGACCTTGGTGATGAACCAACGAGACGAGTTATCGAGTCCGAACTGAAACTGTTGATTAAGCCTGACCTTGTCGTCATATTAAATCCGGTGGAGAACAGAAACTGCATTAACGAATGTATCAATCTGAGAATTCCTACTATTGGCTTATGTGATACTAATATGGAGCCATCATTGTTGACGTATCCAATTCCATGTAATGATGACTCCACGCGTGCTTCTTCTTTGGTTTTGGGTGTATTGTCAGAAGCAGCCCAGAAGGGTGTTCATTCGAGATACCAAACGTTCCTGAGATATAAATCAAAGAGTGCTTCAGCTTAGGTTTGAACAATCCAATCGTATATATTTGTACATAGATCAGCAAAGTCACTTGTTAAATGTGATAGTGGCGAACGTACGGACTTGGTATAGACTATTGAGTCTTCTTATCCTCGAGGGATGCTTGCAACTCTTCATCTTCGTCTTCATCATCACTTCTTTCATCTTCGGCTACGCCACCCGCAGCGTATCGATAAAGTATCCGGAAAATCAAGAAGAGCCAATAGACATTTAGAATCTGTAACGCAAAGATCAATATAAAAACAATTGGCTGAGAGATCCAGCACTTGTATTGTTGCGTCTCCCAGTTAAGCTCCCATTCTCCGACGTTACGGAACTCTGTGAGAACTGACCACAAAATCTTCAAGTTCATATAGTGTCTCAAATAAATCCAAACAAAAACGAAAACCACGAAGAATGGGCCTGAAATCGGCGAGTCTAAATAATTCAACGTCTTTGAAGTGGATAAGAAAAAATCCGATACGTCCATAGTGATATAAATCTCCAAACCCATCCACGTGAAATGGAATCTATAAGAGCACCAAATTAGTGCAATTGTAACTATGTGATGCAAGATAAGTTCGTGAAAGTCTTTTCTCGGTTTCTCAAGTTGCAATACAAGCACCACGGATTGTTGAACCCAAAATGCTGCTTGACCGAGATAATACACCTTGAAAAAAATATCGTGTGTCTTATGCGGATAATTGGTATAGAAGGGAGTAGTCTCGAAATACCACAATGGAGTCCGAGACATGATCCACAAGCCAAACGGTCCAGATAATCCATAATAAAACATCGAGTATGTTTGTTCCATAAATCTTTTGACCTTGTTTGGCTTATTCACTCCGAGTAAGTGAGCGGCCGGTTTCATCACAACACACATTAAAAACTCTCTGAGGAAAGTAAAGAAAAGAGCGTAAAACCCTACAAAATAGAAGTCGTTCACACCCTTTCCGTATTGTTCAGTACCTTCGATGAGATATGATGGAACAATCATGGCGGCTAAGGCGTTGTGAAATTTTGTATCTTCCGCTGTGAGACTGAAAGCGACAAAAAGAGACCCCAATGCTAGCAATGGATAAATCCACGTGTGGCGGTATGTTAATTCCCTGAATGCGATCAACATCTTTCTTATAATTGCAATGTCAGATTTTGATTCCTTGCTCAAATCCTCAATGCGCTGTTCCAGACGCTTGCGTTGAAGTGGACTGGTTTGCATGGTCGAGAATCCGGGTGCAGCAGTATCTCCAACATTGATATTACCAACTGATGATCCTCTGCGACGCTGTGTCACTTGTTCCGGTGATAGCATGTTGCCTGCTGTACCGAAAGTTTGACTAACAATCCAAAAGAATAGGAGACGCCGATGCGATCGCGGTTTGATGGTTTAGAAAATGTTTATATGCAGAACGTGCTAAACAATTGTTCATACACTACCTATCTTTTCAAATCATATTGATTTATCAATACGTATATCTAGGAAGGCTTCCCAGTTTCTCATAAATATTGCTAAGTAGTATACTGATTCACATTTAACGAGAATCGATTCTGCAGCTTAAGAAAAAAATACAGTTGACATGTTGTTCAAGTAAATAGTTGTTGTACTGCAGGTACGCCTCACCCGCATTGGCACAACAGCCTCCACGCTTAAGGATCACTTCGCCACACAGAGATATTGTTCACCAAGATGTCCGAATTAGAGAAACTCATATATAAAGCAACTGATGGATCTTTGACTAACGATAATTGGCAGTATATCCTTGACGTATGTGATTGCATCTCCAGTAACCCTGAGACGAACACCAAGGAAGCTATCACAATAGTACAGAAGAGGCTAGCAATGAAAGATGCTAACGTCATTCTTCGAGCGTTATCATTATTATTGGCCATTGCTGAGAATTGCGGCTCACGTATGAAGCAGGAGATAGCTTCGAGTTCATTTTTACAAGAATCATTGTTGAAGAAATTAGGAGATCGAAAGTTGCATAAGCAAGTGAAATTCAGGATTGCAGAAGTCATAGTTCAGCTCAACAGTTCTTTCGATAATGATCCTTCTTTAAAACCAATTAAAGATGCTTTCAAGATTTTGAAAAGCAAGTATGGTCATTATATCAACTCTCCACCCAATAAACCTGAAAAACAAGAGTTGTCAACAAGTGAGAGAAAAAATGAAGAGATGGAGATGGAGAGGGCTCTCAAACTTTCAGTTCAGGAATATGAGAGGGAGCAGTCGATCAAGAAATCATATCTAAATTCCAAGCCACTCCCATCCTTCAGTGAAAGTGGAGTCCTTATCAACCCTTCTCAGACCGAGAGACAAGAGGATGTGATCTCCTCAAATACTCTGCAACAAAGAAAACCCTCCCTGGAAGACCAGCAGTCTGCTACAATCGCGAGTGTGAAGAAGGTCTGCGCGTTATATGATTTGATTTCATACGAACCCGACGAATTGTCTTTCAAAAAAGGTGACGTGATTACTGTAATCGAATCTGTTTATCGCGATTGGTGGAAGGGACTGTTGCCTTCTGGTAAAATTGGCATATTTCCTTTGAACTATGTGACACCAGTTGTAACAAAGTCTCCTGAAGAAATATCCCGGGAGACTGCTATGGAGAATCTTGTCCAGGAAATTGAACTGAAAAAGGTGGAAAAGCTTCTAGCCTTGCTTTCTTCTAACCCAGACCAAGTGCCTGAAGACGATGTCACTCTTCTCTACAATGAGATTATTCCGCTACGATCGAATTTGGCAAAGTTTATTAACAAGTACAGCACGCGAAAGGACGAGCTAAGGGTTCTCCACGACAAGGTAAACAATGAGACCAGGTCGTACAATGGCTACATTGATCAGATTGTCGGGCAGAAAAATCACACGCACTATACTGGACCCTTACCATATCCAATAAGCTCTGATCAAGCTAATCCTATTGGTGACCAAATGCAAATGGCAGGATATTTGGAGCAGCAGCCAACGAGTGCTGGTTTCGGAAATGCGTATGGACGGCCCGTTAATAATCAATTTTTATCCTCCAATTACAACCTGGACTTTTCAGGCACTGGAGAAGCGGGTCCTTACCATCAAGTGGTTGCTCCTCCATCTGTTCAGGCACCAAAATACCCATTTAACGGATAGCAATGAGATAACGTTGCAGAGGTAAAAATACGATTAATTACCTCATGTTTGTAAAGTACGATATTGTGATTATGTCCTCAAGCTAAGCATTTCACCACTATGTATCGAATTAGTCATTAGCAAAAACCAATGGTAAAGGTACTTGATTTAATGGGCGATAGCCATCATAATGACAATCTTCGCAGATTTTTTTGTGTTTTCTTTTATTAGTTATATTTAACTGTGAGTGCTCAATTTCGCATGTACACTACTATCCACTTTCAATTTTGGTGAGGACTAGGATCACAAATCACAATGTCGAACTTATATAGCCATAGGGAAGAGCAAAACAATCAAAGATTTGATCAGTTAGCACAAACGTTGCAACAGTTCCGTACTACTGTTGATAATGATATTCATGGGGCAGTACAGCTGGATATGCTGACCTTGGATCTTTTGAATGACAATTTTGGTCAATTATGGACAAAAGTTAGACGAACTAGCGGGGAATTGAGGAATGTAATGAACAGAAACGCCAGTTTATCTAGAATTGTTTTCATCATTTTACTAATATTCTTCTTGCTATGGAC
>Ga0160505_100781_pt1 | contig 16346 bp, 16 predicted proteins | sample DIDeMG_FD_108225 | JGI IMG/M metagenome (GOLD analysis project Ga0160505, IMG submission 108225) | Enriched chicken feces microbial communities from UW Madison campus, WI, USA - DID2874_E49_Stillage MG | ecosystem: Host-associated > Birds > Digestive system > Large intestine > Fecal ... | reverse complement strand
TTTCCTTTTTTTTTTTTTTTTTTTTTTTTTTTTACTATATATATAAAAATAAAACACCTGTGTAAAAAAAAAAAAAATTAACTCATAAAAAATGTAAAAAATTTAATTATAGTAAAAAAAAAAAAAAAAAAACACTAAAAGTAGTCGGAATGGAAATCATAATTAGGTGAACAAAAAAGGAGAAAGAGAGAGAGTATATATACTAGTTGGTAATGGTACTTGTCGTTGAGAAAGTGTCGTCGAGATCATGCTGGTTGACATCCCCAAGCTCTTGCTGCTGCGCCGTGTGCGGGATGTTGTTGGCAAACCCGCTATTCACGGCGTGACTGTTTTGCTGATGGTGCTGCTGCAAGTTCTGGTGTTCATCATCAGCATCCTCGTCCTCTTCCTCGTCCTCTTCATCAACACTGTCATTACCATTGGCACCTCCGTTGCTGCTAATGTGTGATGTTTGCAACAGGTAATCGACCTCCTGTATGCATTTTTCAAGGTAGATGCGGGATTCGATTATCGGCGTCAGGTCGATCTCAGCTTCCACACATTTGACCTTGAGGTTGCGCTCTGCCTGGGCCTCTTGTGTCCTGTCACTATGGCCGCCTGTAAAACTGCTGTTGCTGTTGCTGCTGTTGTTACCGTTGTTGGTTTTACTGTTGTCATCATTACTACCGCTCTCGCCAGACTCGTTCTGGCTGGTGCCGCCAGGTCGCTGCTGCTGCTGCTGGTCAAATGCAGCCTCTAAAATTGCAATTTTCTTCAAATGCCCATCAATGACAAGCTCCAAGCTCCGCTTATCACCCTCAAGCTTAGCAATGCGGGTCTTCATCTCAGCCCGCTCGAGGTTCCACTGGATACGGTCGCGCTCGTTGCGCTGCCATTCGGTTTGCAGGTAGCGCATCACGCCGGGCAGCGAGTAGTCAACGGGCTGCGGCTGCGCCGATGATTGTGACGGCAGGATTCCGGCGGGGGACGCTGTCATTGTGTAGTGTATCGAGACGGTAATTAGGCTAATGAGAAGGAAAAGAAAATTAAATCAATAAATGAAACCACCCTTGGAGCCCATGCAAGAATAGGAGACAGTTGGGTTTTTTGGTAGATTCAACCACAGCGAAAGCAAAACCCTTAACAGTAGGTAAGCCCTAACCCATGTTATCACAGGCACACAGGCCAATGAATCAGGCTCAGAGCAATGGCCCATGTTTACATTTCAAAAAATGATGATAACAAAGATAACAATGATAGTAATAATAATAATAATAATAATAATAATAATAATAATAATAATAATAGTGATAATATAATAATCTCTTTACTTATGCTTAGCGGCTGGAGCCACTACCCATTAGTTTCTCCACATCTGCAATCACTTCTTTGATAAACGGGCGCTGATCTTTGTCTACGGTCAGGCACTTTCGCACAATGTTTTTGAGCCCCTCTGAGTATGCTGGCGAGTCTGGGAACTTGTACTGGCCGTTAAGAATGGCCAAATTGAGACTTGCACCGGACTCGGCAGACTGCAGTTCAAATGGCGATGTGCCGTACATGAGAGCAAAAAGCGTGCATCCAAGACTCCAAATGTCAACGCGCTCATCAATGGAGCTGCCCGTGGCAACATCAAAGAGCTCGGGTGCACGGTAGGGCAGGGTGCAATGTTCAGCAGCGAGATCCTGCAGCTCAAGCGCAGCCTGGCGCGTATTCACTGTAACCCGCGCACGTGTGCAAGATCCAAGGTCCATGAGGATGGGCGTATTTGCTGCATCGCTAAGCATGATATTGGCAGGCTTAATATCACGGTGGGCGTAGGGTACAATTGTATCCATAGGCGTGTCATTATCTTCCTCGTTGCCAAGCAGCTGAGTCTCCGACTCGTCGTCATCACCGCCTCCAATGATAATATCGTCTTCGTCGTCCTCACTGTTGAGATCCTGGTTGTTGCGTGCATATCCGCTGGACTCAAGCGAGTATCGCGCGGTGTCTGGCGCACTGCCGGCGCCGCAGTGCCGGTTGTGTATCACCTTAACACCCAGGCAGATTTCATGAAAAAGATTGAGAAGCTCAGGCTCATCGTAGCTGGTGCCATTGATCAAGTTTGCATTGATCTTGTCCTGCAAATTGCCCTTCTTGTAGTACGGCAGCAGAATATAGATAGTCTTGGAACCATCCTTCTCCTGGGCAATGCTAGAGTCAATAGCGCGAATGATATACTTGGAGTCAAAGCGCTTATACGCCTCAATCTCATTAAGAGCAATCTTGACACTCTCAGCGCCAAACGGGCAACGTATCTTCTTTAGCGCATACAGCTCGCCGCTCTGCTGCGATTGTACAAGGTACACGTAGGAGAAGCCACCCTCGCCAATGAGTTTGAGGATCTTGAATTTATTGCGGTTGATGCTAAGCGAGGGATCCTGGAAACATGTCAAGCAGGACTCAAGCGAATAAAAAAGGTCAAGAAGATATTGAGACATGACTGTAGGACGTGGTAAAACTGGAGTTGTAACAAAGTGGAAAAAAGAAACGGCCGGCTCAGCCCTTGCTGGAGATAGACGTTTGGCGTAGCCTCAGGGTAAGGTTTGCCAATCCTCCCACCACCAAATTTGACGTGAAAAAAAAAAAAAAATTCAAACAAGCAAACGCCAAAAACAAACAACAACATCACCAAGTCAACAACCTCACTCACCACCCAACTTATTCATCTATTTATTTATTATCACAATGTCCATCTCCACTATCGCACAAAACAGCGAATCTAGCAAGGGCGTTTCTCTTATTGCTGCGCATTCTCATATCACCGGCCTGGGCCTCGAGGAGGGCAAGCTGCAACCGCGCGAGAGCTCGCAGGGCATGGTTGGCCAAGTCAAAGCACGTAAAGCCGCGGCTGTGGTGCTTGAGCTTATCAAGCAGGGCCGCATTGCCGGTCGCGCAGTTCTGCTAGCCGGCCCGCCATCTACGGGTAAGACCGCCATTGCTATGGGTATTTCGCAGTCGTTGGGTTCCGATGTTCCCTTCACCTCGCTCGCCGCCTCTGAGGTCTTCTCGCTCGAGCTGTCCAAGACCGAAGCACTGACGCAAGCTTTCCGCAGAAGCATTGGCGTTCGCATTAAGGAGGAGACCGAGATTATTGAAGGTGAGGTCGTTGAGATTCAGATTGACCGCTCGCTCACTGGCGGCCACAAGCAGGGCAAGCTGACTATCAAGACCACCGACATGGAAACTATTTACGAGCTGGGCACGAAGATGATTGACAGTCTTTCGCGTGAGAAGGTCACTGCTGGTGATGTCATCTCTTTGGACAAGGCTTCGGGCAAGATCACCAAACTGGGCCGTTCGTACTCGCGGTCGCGCGACTATGACGCCATGGGCCCGGACACAAAGTTCGTGCAGTGCCCCGACGGTGAGCTGCAGCGCCGCCGCGAGATTGTTCACACCGTGTCGCTGCACGAGATTGACGTCATCAACTCCCGTACCCAGGGCTTCCTGGCCCTCTTCTCTGGCGACACTGGCGAGATTCGCTCCGAGGTGCGCGACCAGATCAACACCAAGGTTGGTGAATGGAAGGAAGAAGGCAAGGCCGAAATTATCCCCGGTGTGCTATTTATTGATGAGGTCCACATGCTTGACATTGAGTGCTTCTCGTTCATCAATCGTGCCTTGGAAGACGAGCTTGCCCCGATTGTCATCATGGCTACAAACCGCGGCGTGTCCCAGACTCGTGGCACCAACTACAAGTCGCCACACGGTCTGCCGGTGGATCTGCTTGACCGTGTCATCATTATTTCAACCAGCCCGTACTCTGCTGACGAGATCAAGCAGATTCTAAGCATCCGTGCACAAGAGGAGGAGGTCGAGCTCTCCGCCGACGCCCTTGCCATCCTGACCCGTGTGGGCCAGGAGACCAGTCTTCGCTACAGCTCCAACCTGATTACGGTGGCAAACCTAGTCGCCGCTAAGCGCAAGTCCAGCGTGGTTGATGTTGAGGACATTAAGCGTGCCTACTCTCTCTTTTTGGACTCGGAGCGGAGTGTGCAGTACCTGAGTGAAAACGTCAACTACTACGTCAACGAAGCCGGCGCTGCGACGTTGTCAGAGGGTGACAAGGTTATCAAGGGTACAGAGGATAAGATGGACCTGTCTTAAACCTCCCTATGGAAATATAAGGATACTGAAAGTAGCTAGCGCTACCATAATGTGAATTTATTTTAAAGATACAATTGTGTAACAACAATCCTGACAGTACTATGCTACTCTTTTTTTTCACATTTCAGTCTACGGGTGACGCCTAAGGGCCAAGCCATAGAGTATTAATTCGTAGTACTTTTTCTATATGTTGAAAAAAGGTGTTATATGCCATTGTGGTTTCTGACCAACCATTGCGTGCTCCTCGAGCGCCAGTTGTCTTCGTGTAGTACATTATTGAGGATATATATGGGAAAAGAAAATCGTCGGATAATAAGAATGATCGTTGAAAGAAGTATAGTAAAAAAATTCGAGGAAATTGTTGTTTTTTTTTTTTATTTCTTTTTCAATGACTCTGCTTAACCGCTGCCCTTGGTGTTCAAGATAAGCGCAATAATCATACCGTAGAGACCGAGGACCTCTGCAAAAATGAGAATAAGGACAATGCCGACAAAAAGACGAGGTTGAAGCATAAGCTGGCGGACACCCTCATCGCCGACAATGCCAATGGCATAGCCAGCAGCGAGTCCCGCAAAGCCAACACAGAGGCCACATGCCAAATGCATAAAGCCATTGAAGAGTGAGTAGTCGTTGGCGGGGTTAAGGTCACCAGCTATTAAAACGGACACAACAAGACCATAAACCGACAAAATACCAGACATAATGACGGGGATCAGCGACTGCAAAAAAAGACCGGACAGGGTTAGTAATTGGGTTGTTTTATTTCATCCTGTATAAAATACAATAAAAAGTTGCTCATGAAAAACCTACCTTCATGATGAGTTCAGGCTTAAAGGTACCAATACCGGCGATACCAACACCAGACTTGGCGGTGCCAATGGCAGCACCGGCTGAGCTCAGAATAATGGCGGCAGCGCAGCTAAATAAAAAAAGAAAAGAGATTGAAGTGTTAGTTAGTGCCAGCAACACCCGTGAGATGGTGGTGGATAATTGGAACGTCAACATACCCAGCAAACCCAAAGAAGGGCGCAAAAGCAGGCGTGTACTCAGAAGACAGTTCTGACCTAGACGGGGAGCGTTAGTACACAAAATGTCCATTTCCTTCGCCACGCACCTAGCACGCAAGGAAATTGCGCTTGTGAGCGGAATTGGTGTACCTACATGTTGTGAGTTCAGGGTGTAGGTGGGTTGGACAGCAGTGAACGGAGGCAGCTTGTATTTATACAATTAAGGGCAAAAAAGAAAGGGAAAAGGAAAAAGGGTTGTGCTTCTTGGAGTTCCCAAAAGGCAGCCATTTTTCAAAAGTGTTTGGTGCTCAGATTTACGCTTGACTTTGCTACCCAAGAAGAGTGTCAGAAATTGGGCAACGGCAACAACAACAATCAACTCATTTAGATGGACCAGAGTTCACAAACAAGAAGTAAATTATGAATTACAGAAACTTGAATTGGTATTGTAGTCATTAATAATAGCGTATATTGCATGGATTGTGTTCCCAAAGTGCGATTATGCTGAATCACACGACACAATTCATTTACGCTGGATTCCTAAGCCATATACCATCAATTCAGCGTTCCTAATGTGCCACAGCTGCAAGTCCCTACGCTCAGTCCAAGTGAAATCAAAAAAACAACTAAATCTCTACAAGAAGAAAATGTATTAAACGTATTATGAACCTAATGAATTATTATAATCAGTTTACCACACAGACCCGTATTCCTCCCGCTCGAGTTCTTCTGTGGCCGTGTCTTCTCCCCATGTACGGTGCACCGACGGCTGGGGCATGGTCAGATTACCGCCAAAGATTGGATTCACACTTAGTCCCGCGCTCGGCTGGTTAGGCTCACCAGCAAGATCGAGTTTATCTAAGAACTCCGTTGGCAGTGATGGCTCATACTTCTTGGCCCGTTTCTTATGCGTGCCTCCTAGGCCTGCGCCCCATGTTACAATCATTTCAGTAAGGGTTGGAATGACAAATGGGAGTACAATCGAGGCATTGAGGTATAACTCGTTACCATCGTCATCCTCATCATCAGAATGGTGTATTGGGGCAACAACAGATGAAGAAGGAGCGACCGGGGCAATCGAATCTGCCAACTCTGCGGGAGTTTTCTCCTTTTCTTGGACCGGCTCAGGCTCCGTCTTGGGAGTGGACTCACCAGAATTCTCCGGCTCGCGCGAAATCATCTTAGGAACATCATCTTTAATAACGGGTTCTTTGACTGATTCCTCTGGTTTTCTAGACTCTGAATCAAGCACATTGTGAATGGTGCACTTGGTAATTTGTGACGAATAGTTATTCTCCTTCGTACCATAGAGTGTGAGTTGGGACAGATAAGCCTTGTAAGCCTTCGAAAGACCCTTTTCTCCAACCTCAGCGCGGTACTTGTTAGCTACATGTAGCAATTGCTTGGCGTTAAGTGCCGTAAGTTGTTGAAGGGTGGCCGTGACATTGGCCAGATCGTTGCCAATAGCGGTAAAACATTGCAACCACTGAAGGATTTCAATTAGCGGTGTGAAATGTTTGCGGCACAAGTCGCTGAGTGAAGGGTACTTGACGTCGCCTCCACGGTGAAATTCGTCTGTAATTTCGTCGGGCTTTCTATTGTTGATGCGAGCCCAATCCTCAATTGCAGACACGTTAAGCCGAATTTGCATGGCCCGGCTTCTCGCCAGGTATTTTCGGTTAGAAATGATACGGTTAAATAAAACGCTTCCCAACCAGTAAAAAATCTGTGACATCAACTGTTGAACAATAATTGGATGCACCTCATATAGATCAGTGACAAACAAGATGGAGCTAAGAATAGAGGTAACGTTTCGCGGGGAAGGAAGCATCTTCTTCTTGGGGGTGGGAGGCCGGTAGATTTCCTCCATCTCCTCTTTGTGGCTCTTGGGCTTCTTGGAAGATCTGAAGATTCTCCACTCACTCTGATAGTGAATCTCATCCAAGCCCGGAATCGTTTGGTAGTCAAGAATAGAGGAGTTGAGCACAAGCTCTAGTCTGCGTTCAGCATCCTGCGAGATCAATACAGTAATGTCAGTGATAAGCTCAGAAAGCTTTTCTTGGTATTCAACGGTTGCTGGCAGTAGGTTAACGTCTTTGCGCATGTAGTACAAAAGCAGCGTACAATTGGATAGCCAGAATGACAAAAAGGCAATGTCCTCCCGTTTTGCCATGATAACGTTCCTGATCCGCGTGAACGCAGGCGACAGTAAATTTTCCAAGATTTCGGGACTGCCATAGTTGTGCGCATACCTGGCACAAAGAAAAAGCAGATTTGCGGGAATTGGCTTCTGTGTAGGGCTTCTCTTTGGCTCCATCTGTGTGATTCCGACTTCTAAAATTCGCGGAATGTCGGATTCGGCAAAGACAAACATCTGATCCGGAAGGCATCGATCCCACAAAAATTCCTGCTCACCATCAAGGTCATCCAGGCCAGTCCCCAGGCCCGGGATATCATCGTCATCGTCGAGCTTTAGATGGGTCATGTCGACATCAAGGTTGTATGCGCTTTCCATGAGCAGTTGGTCAGGCTCCTCGCCTCCAAAGCCTTTATTGGACATGAGTCCATCATTGTAAAAGTCACTAGGCTGGTTCGAGTTTATGTACCCGAGTGATGCCATGTATGTGTAAATCTCACTGAACGGAGTGACAAAATCCAGCGCAGACCTTCCTGTAGACGTTTTCTTTGTGACTGACGCATCATTCTCTAGCAACCGCTCTACGACATCCAGGTGACTATTGTTAATGGCCCACATCAGTGGAGTCCATTCAGACTGATCGGGCTTATCAACGTCAGCACCGTATCGCAGCAATTCGACCACGATATCTTCGTGGCCAAAACAACTGGCATAGATCAATGCAGTACTTCCGCTGTCATCCGTTCCGTCAATGTCAATGAAATCCTTAGCCTTGCCCCCTAAAATATCTCGTACTGTGTCAAGATCGCCATCACTGGAGGCTGCGAAGAACAGCTTGTAAATTTTGTTGGTTTTGTCCTTTTCGCTAAGAGTTTCATCCTCTACAATGGCTTCAACGTCTTCATCATCTGGCGTATCGAGTTTGGATGAAATCGTGGACGCTACACCGGCGGCGGCCGCCATGCCAGCGGATGCATACTTGGCTGCGCTGGTCAGTGTTTTAGATGTTGAAACAGTTTTGCCTTGCCAAGGGTCGTAGATTTCATCTGTGACAATTGCTTTAATTGCATTGTTCCGGACAGACTCTGGCAAGTCTGCCACATTTAGCGATTTTGGTAGATCCAAGGGCAATTTTGACATGGCCGGTTCTACGTTCTCTGTCCTGTTGAGGGTGCAAATTAAAAAAGGAAAGTGCAAGATGGCAAGTTGGGTCAAAACAAAAATTATACATAAACAAAGACACAACTGCGCTCGTAATACTATTGTCATCCGAGATTTGTCTACGGATCATTAATCTTCCTTTCGGACAACCAATATGCGGAGCTTTTCATCATAACGGCGCACGTACATGTCGTGTACAAACGTGAACTTTTCAGCCAGCATTTCATAAAACAACTCACCTGAGTCTCCCGCGCGGTACTTGTGCGCTAGCAGCAGTGTTGTGCCTGTGGTCACTAGCTTTTGCAGGATGCATAACAGCGGATCAAAACTGGCCCGGTTGTAGATACAGTCCGTGACCAGTACCACATCCCATCCCTCATGGTCGTTCTTGTGGTATACGGGGTGGGGAATCTTATCTCGGTCTTCCTCCTCCCATTGCAGCGGCTGAAATGACACGCGACCGCTGCTTTTGCCATCGCCACCGGTAATTTGAATGTGCGATCGGGCACCAGTCTTGGGAAGCTTGCTGACATTGAGATCAATGTTGCGTTGGCACGCATCACGCGCCTCCTCAAAGTCAGTCAGGACAACCTGTGCCTGTGGATACATTGCCGCCATCACCAAGCCCGTGAAACCACAGCCCGCGCCGAGCTCAACTATCGATCGCGGCTTGCCAACAAACTTTCTGAGTACAGACTCATCGGAGCTGAGCTCCTTTGAAACTGCCAGTGCCGCATCCCAAATGTGACTTGCAATATCGCCTTTAGTCTCTTCAATGATGTTTATGTTGTAACCGGGGCACTGTGTCTCGAGGTTGCGCAGTGCGAGATGCTCGCTATCAAATGTGTTCTTATCGCGCGCCGGATCCGAAAGCCGACATGGCACACTCTGGATTGGAAGAAACGTGTGCAAGATTTCGCCTTGGGCATTTTCGTAGCTGTCAAGTAGCATATCTACGACCTCGTGCGGGCGTGGCACGCACGCGCGGACATAAAAAGTCGTAGTGGTGGGGATACTAAGAGGCAACTTGGCAGTGTAGGTCACTGCACGCGCTCCGGTTGTCCATTTAAGAACCTTCTTGTCGATAACGGTCTCCTTAGCTACCGGCGTATTTTTTGTTGCCGGCTGGATCAGGACCAACTCGACTTGGAGATCAAGATCGCCAAAGAAAAACTTTTCTCCAAGGTCGTTGGTGACAGTGAGAACAGATTTAATCTCAAAGCACTTGTTCTTGGTCGACGTTGAGCAACTCGGCCGTTTGTAAAATTTGACATACATGTACATTCTAGCGGATTCTATTTGATAATCGCGTCTCGGGCACTTCTGAGGTCACAAAAGGTGGTGATCTAAGAGAAAATGAAAGTGAAAAATTTTTCTTTTATGTACCAGCGTGGGGATGCTGCGACTATATACAGAGAACAAACAAAAAACAAACAACTAAAAACGATAATTATACACAGGGCGACGAGGTCGGTGAGAGGCTGTCTAAGCGGAGGCTGAGTCCTTAGACAAAAGGTTGACGTAGTACTTCATTAAAATATTCTTCTTGATGTTCTTGGGCATCTTCTCGGGCTCCGATTTGCCAAGGGACAGAAGAATCTGGTTGGCCTTCTTGGGGTCCTCCTTCAGCAACTTGGAGGCTTGAGGACCAAAATTGCTCTTGTTAATCTCAATCTTGAGATCTTCCAGCTCGTTCCGCAGCTTGTTGATTTCCAGGTCAAATAGCGGGTACTTGTTGGGCCACTCAAGCGTGTCAATGTTGTATTTCTTGAGAATGCTAGAAACCTGAGTCTTGGATTCATCCGTCAGGTTTGTCAGAGAGATCTTGTTAAGAGTTCTGAAGTCGTCCATCTGTTGCTTGACAGTCTCATTGCCGTTCTCACCGAGCTTTTTCGCGACCTGCTCCTTGTACTCGGCAATCTTCTGCAGCTCCTCGGCCTTAACCTTTGCCGGAGCCTCCTCTCGGTACTGAATCCAAGACAGACCCTTATTTCTAAGAATCTCAGAAACGGCAAATGACTTGCGGGCTGACAGAGGGCGGACATACTGGATTCTGACAATATCACCTTCCTTACATTTGTTGGCCTCATCGTGAACGAGGAAGTCGGTGAATCTAACAATATCCTTGTTGATGATCTTGTTGAAGTGCATACGCTGAACTCTGACCTTGACAGTCTTGTTCATTTTACCGTGGGAGATGACCATCCCGACAAAGTTTTGCTTAGCCATGGTTGCGGTTGAGTAGTTGAGGAGTTGTGCCGATGCCTTTGCGCGATGTGATTTGGAGATGGAAGAAACTTGGTTGGCTGAGACCTTGAAAAAGTTTTTGGCTGCGGTAGAAAAATGAAAAAATTTCGGCCGGGTAAGTTATTTTTGACCGTAACCCAAAAAAATAAAAATAAATAAAAGGTTTAGTTAAAAATAAGCATCAAAAAAGGGTTACAGCAGCAATAAGAAAGGAAAAAAAGCTTTTTGAAAATAAAAAAGGAATAGATAGGTAAGTTTATTAGGATTAAGGGTTTTGACCTCTATCGTGCTGGCCACTTGCTAACCCTCAGTCTCCGGTCTCGGGAGGTCATAAAGCGGTAAGCTCGCCGACACAACCTCGCGCCGAATTTCAATAGCATCAGCCTCTTTGATATATCTTATTTTTGGTGGAATCAAGTCGATCACCCCGTCGAGCTTGCCCTCAATGTACTGTACGACCTTTGACGACGGATCAGTCATAAACTTGAGATAATCCATGGCTAGGAGATAGCCTGCGACCAGGGCAAACAAATGGATGAAAAAGCTAGGTCCAGGAAACACAACAGAAACAATAATAAAAGGCAAGATTGGGCTTCCCCAGGTCGGGAAGGTTAACGAGGCCGAAACGTAGACCGTGGGCGTCTTAAGACTCTCCTTGTACGCAAAGTATGCATAAAGCGAAAACACCCACACACTAGATCGCGGTTAGTAGCTGAAAAAACAGAAAAAACTTCAAGTTGGCTTACCTAGATCCTATCACAGAGGAGTCGGAGAACATAGCCAACTGGCTTAGGATATACATCACGCCCGCAACAGTTGCGAGCGCGTTAAGCACAATGGCCGTGCGGACGGTTCCGTTGAACTTCTCAAAGGCAGCAAGCATCGGATAAAGAAGATACGAACAGAGAATTAAATGAAATATGTTGTAATGGATCAGCGGATACCATGTCAGACGGTTTGGCTCAAAGTTCTTGACAGTTGCAGCACTAAGACTGAGGGACTCTAGCGGCGATGGTAATATGTAGGTAGTAGCGCAAAATAGCGCCATGAACACTAAAAGACCGCCGGTAAGAACCGGGGGGATGCCGCTGTGAACACTGACATGCGGATGCAGAAGCTTATGGAGACTGCGAAACGTGTTAACCGAGATCATTTTAAGGCTGGCCTGCAGATAACGAGTGATAGCGTGGGGGAAGGAGAGATGCACTCGAAATTTGGTGGTCGCCAGAATGCAGACGCCAGGGCGACCCCTTGACCAGTTGAGCAAGTGAGGCTCACAAAAAAAAAAGAAACAAAAAAAGAAAAAAAAACAGAAACAATGAGATAAAACACAATGAGCAAAGTACAACCGAACAGTCCACCTGCGTGATCTTCCATGGAATAGCAAACAAAGCTAGTTCGTTAACTATGGAATTGCTTTGGATCAGGGTATGCTGTTGTTATACCAGCATGGCTATATCAAGTACGAACGTGTAGCACAAGATGCTGCTGTCCTGGGGCCCAGTACCGCTACAATGGCTCTCTACTCGGGCGCCGACTGGACGCCGTGATGAAAATAAGCTATTAGGTCCGTTTGGAATTGAATTGTCAGGTAGTCAATATTTTCATTAAACTTTTGAGATTGCGCTTTGCTTTAGATAAAGCTTATATGGTATACTAGTAAATACTGTCTTTTTGTATTTCTTTCATCCTTCTTTGTAAACTCCAGTTTGTTTTCTTTCTTCTTTCCTCTTTCTTCTTCTTCTTCTTCTTCCTCAACAACCGCAGACGACATTTAGAATCTGCATATGCCAAAGTGAGGGCAAGTTCGGATAGATAGCATTACCTGGACACCAACCTCATTCTCAGTTCATCACCAGTATGGACTTTCTCCGACACAAAAAGACCTCATCGCTCCCTGGTCTGCAGAAAGCATATGACGAAATTTACCAGTCGTCGTTGCGCGCACAACAAGCGGAAGCAAAAAGTGACTACCAAGAGGCGCTACAAGCATGGAAGGCCACCAAGCTGATCATTTCGCAACAGCTTAGTTCGATAACCACGACACCCAAGTCCAACGTTGAGTCGTCTCTCATGACTAGAATCATAGAAATGGAGCGCCAATGTTACGATAAGATCAACTACCTGCAGCAGCATATTGTGCAAATAAGAATGAGCCTGAATCCGACGAACGATGTGTACGGTAATCCTTTTGAAAATTTCAGTTCTGACAATGTTAATACACTAGGTGCTACGCCGCCGTCTTCCAAGCCGCGACCACGCAGCCAGCAATATAGAAGCGAAACCAGCATTAATAAACATAAGCGGTCTACGTCTGAGACTGACTACAGATCGACGCCGTACTATTCTGCACCATCCTTTGAGACAAGCCGGAATGGGCACAATCAAACGTCTCCAACCTTGCTATCGCGCACACCCAGCCCTCAAGGTGCAATGTCTGCACCTAAACAGCTGCGACATACAATGCGGTCCGGCAAAAGTGAGATAAAGAAATTGCTAGGAGAGCGCAAAGCCGCGTCAAATGCGGCGACACTTGCATGGGTGCACAAAAAGGAAATACCTGGCTCAGCCAATGCTGCCCTTGCGGCAGCAAATATTTCAACAGGCGGCCAACTCCACCATAATATGGAACGGCTTTCAGTTAACACTTCCAGCAACGGTACTACTAAAAGATCAGGTGTTAGTAGCTCTGGAACGACACCAAGACGAGTGGCAGGTGGAAATTCCAACAGTACAAAGCGACATACAACCAGCAACCCTCCAACTCCTGTCAAACAACATTCCTCTGTCAGCAACGGCCGCAGTACTGCAAAAACCAAACCAAAACAGGTTACAATCAAGGGTACAGGCTCTGGTCCATCGTCGCCTGTGGACACAAAAAAGACCAAATTCGGGTTGATAAGATCCCCCTCGGTACCGAGTAATAAAGTCACTCGGATCAATTCGCAGTCGGGGCTCAAGCGCTCTGCAACAGTGCACAAAACCTCATCACTTGATCCCAGTGATGATGAGGAGGGGAATGACGACGCTTCAATTGATGAAGACGAGTGGATTCAAGCTGCGCGTAAAAAAATAAAAGGCAAAGGGATTGACGAGAATGCAGCCAACCAGATCTTTAACGACGTGGTTGTGAAGGGCGACCCCGTCTACTGGGATGACATTGCTGGTTTAGACCAGGCAAAAACCTCGCTGAAGGAGACGGTTGTGTACCCGTTTCTCCGACCCGATCTTTTCCGCGGTCTGCGTGAACCAGCGCAGGGAATTTTGCTTTTTGGCCCTCCGGGAACTGGCAAGACAATGTTGGCGCGGGCCGTTGCACAGGAGTCGCAATCAACTTTTTTTTCAATTTCAGCCTCATCACTAACGTCTAAATTTCTCGGTGAGTCGGAGAAGCTTGTGCGTGCGCTATTCTTGATGGCACGTGCGCTTGCTCCTGCCATTATCTTTGTCGATGAGATTGACTCTTTGCTATCAGCGCGATCAGATACTGGCGAGCATGAGACATCTCGACGGATTAAAACTGAGTTTTTGGTACAGTGGAGTGCGTTGCAACATGCTGCCGCCGGCAAGGAGCATGAGGACGTGTCACGGGTACTCGTTTTGGCCGCAACCAATTTGCCATGGGTAATTGATGAAGCGGCGCGGCGCCGGTTTGTTCGACGTCAGTATATTCCTCTCCCAGAGGCAGAAACACGGACGCGGCACCTTGAAAAGCTTTTGAGTCATCAAAAAAATTCGGTCACGCCGAATGAGCGCATGCGATTAGTGCACATGACAGATGGTTTCAGCGGATCTGATTTAACGGCGCTTGCCAAAGATGCGGCCATGGGACCTTTACGAGAGTTGGGCGAGGCGCTGCTAACGACGCCAACAGAAAAGATCCGGCCAATTGGGTTCCGAGACTTTGAAGCGTCGCTAAAGACAATTAGGCCGAGTGTATCACCGGAGGGACTCAAGGTATTTGAGGACTGGGCTGCGATGTACGGTAGCTCCGGTGCTTGAGAGGTGACCTTATGGGAACGTATACAGGATTTGGTATTGGTTTTCTCAATTTTTTTTTCAATTTTATCTTTTTTATTTATATGTTTAAATTTTTTTTGGTATACTGGTATATATATATGTATTTTTAATAGCAATAGTTTAATTAGGCACGATTGAGAGAGCAGTGATTTATGAGTCTCCGGGGCACGAGTAAACGAGGAAATAAATATCGACAAAATTATGTTCTTGTTACTGTTGCGAATGTGTACTTTTGTGAACGAGACGACTTATTGATAACCTGGGACAGCCTACGGGGTCGATGTGAAAAAATTTCTGCACAAACAATTTTTTTTTTTTTTTTTTCGTCTCCACCAACCAACCATCGACTCGTGAAATCACTGTTAGCAATCGCAAAACCTTTTGCACCGTCTTCACTTCCACCAACATACCCAGAAACCCACTTTTCCCTGACATTTCTCCCTTTTTTTTTTGTTCTCTTTCCTTTTTGCACTTAAGCTAGGTTTTTTTTTTTCAGCGCCAATCTTTCGTTGCTTTCAATTGTGTAGTTTCTTTTTGTTCTTCCTAGCACCCTTCTAGCCCATTTACTTTTTCCCCCCCTGTAAAACCAACTACTCCCAAATCAAAACCTTTTTACTTTTACTTCTTCTTCTTCTTCTTCCCCCAACCAACTTTTTTTTTTTTTTTTTTTTTCGTTTATCCCTCAAAGCAACTGTTAATCATGAGCCAAGTGGCCGATTCTGACTCCTCCACGACCTCTGCGGCGTCTCCCTTTGCTCGGCGTGTATCACGCCGACGCTCTTCCTTTTTTTCTCCGTCGCCCTCACCGCCTGCGCCTAATGAGCGCGAGATCCGAGACTTTACAACTGATCACCGCCATTTCTCAATGATCCGCAACCTCCACATGGCTGATTTCATCACTTTACTCAACTGCTGCTGTGGATTTTTGTCAATCTTGTCTTCAGTTTCCTATGCTGCCTCGCAGCGCCAGGCACCGTACTTGATTGTGCGTGCGCTATATCTGGTTCCGCTTGGCCTTTTTTTTGATTTTTTGGATGGCCGCGTTGCAAGGCTGCGTAACAAGTCGAGTCTTATGGGTCAGGAATTGGACTCGCTAGCGGACCTCATCTCCTTTGGCGTGGGTCCCGCCACGGCGGCCTTTGCGCTTGGCTTTGATACAACGGGTGATATGGTGCTACTTACCATTTTTGTGCTCTGCGGCCTGACACGACTTGCGCGCTTCAATGTCACTGTTGCCAACATCCCCAAGGATGCTGGTGGCAAGTCCAAGTATTTTGAAGGCACACCAATTCCCACAACATTGGTGTTGGTGGGTATTATGTACTACTGGCATATTCAAGGTTGGGTTCACGAGCAGTTGCCATTGGGCGTTGTGTTTGAAGGTCACGCGCTGGCGTTCCATCCTGTGGTGCTGCTCTTTTTGTTGAGTGGCTCGGCCATGATCAGCAAGTCACTCAAGGTACCCAAGTTGTAAGAAAACTGTTATGAAGCTTGTGTACGTTTACACGTTTGTGTACGTTTACACATTTGTGTGTGTGTGTGTGTGTTTGTACGTATAATAATGAGAACAACAATATCAGTAAATAGGTCCAATATATGTATATATATAAATCAATGATTCAATTATGAACTCAAAGGAATTG
>Ga0160505_100780_pt1 | contig 16360 bp, 7 predicted proteins | sample DIDeMG_FD_108225 | JGI IMG/M metagenome (GOLD analysis project Ga0160505, IMG submission 108225) | Enriched chicken feces microbial communities from UW Madison campus, WI, USA - DID2874_E49_Stillage MG | ecosystem: Host-associated > Birds > Digestive system > Large intestine > Fecal ... | reverse complement strand
GCGCTGACACCGCTACTTTGCCAGTCTCATAGAGACAACTGTTTTTGAAATTTCATGTCTTCTTTGTATATCGTTTTGTTTTGTAAATTTATGTAACTATTTGATGTAAGGACAATAAACTGACTATCTATCTATCTAACTGAGTGTCAATCGCGGGTATTGAGCTACTGGGTGTTATGTATCTCAGGTTTCCCTTAGCACATGGATACTTTCATGGAAAATTCGGCGCCATCGAACGTCTGAACTTACTGCGCGCGCTGACACCGCTACTTTGCTAGTCTCATAGAGACAAATGTTTTGAAATTTCATGTCTTCTTTGTGTATCGTTTTGTATCGTAATTCTGTATGTAACCATTCAATGTAAGGACAATAAACTGACTATCTATCTATTTATCTATCTAGAGATTGAGTTGTTTGACGATGTGCCAGTTGCTTCCATTGGCATTTTATTGGTGCAACATTTAGGGACACTCCTCCATTTCGTGGTAGCCTTTTTGCTAGCTGACTCGCCTGCAACAATTCCTATTCTACTAAATTCTGGTGCTGGTGAATCCTTTATTTGTCGCAGTCTGTTAAATGACCTTTGACTTACCGGCAAAATCCAAGGTGCCATCCTGATTGCGTGCGTAGAATCTTTGGGCAATTCCAATGTGTTCAACAGAAAGCCTCAATTCCTTAATGTTTAGTGACGTGGAAAAAATCCGTATTCTTTTATGTGATCGATCGGCCTTGAAGAATCCGCTATTTTCGATTCACGCTTTCTACACAAACGTGCCAAATTAGCCGATCTTGAAAAGCAACATTTGCAGAGCAACCATGCGTGTCTACCAAAACTGAGAGAGTTTGCATGTAGACACCATACAGAAGAGCCGAGTATCAAAGTTTCCAGTATCAACATGAACCACTCTAGCGGAATACAGCCTTTCCATTGAACAATTTTCCGGCTTCAAGAACACAGCTGCAGACGTGCTAAACCGAGTTCAATTATTGGCGCTCTTGTCAAAACCTTTAATTGACGACCAGGAGACCTTACAGTTAGGCAAGGAACGTTTGCCGGACAACGCATATTTCAGTGAAACCTATGTAGTGGTACGGAACTTGGAAGAAGACGCTGCAACACCAAAATGTATTCGCTCCTATATGTGTCATTATAAGTTGATCGATGAAACATTTTCTTCATGACGATTATAGGCCCCAAAAACAACAACTAGAGACTGTGTATTCCAAACTTTCCAAGAGTGTGTAACAAGACATTTTGTGGAGGCCCATGAACCACTTATAAGCAGTCATTCTGATCCTTATAAGATGTATTTTACACCAGCTTAACATTTCTACTGGCCTCACATATTTAAATACACCATGACGTTCATACGTTAGTATAACAATTATCAACGATATAAGACTGTTAGGTCGGGTACCGACCGTTTATTAAAGCCTTCAGATATTCCTGAGCAACGCTGGTCGTCTATCTCGCTCGAATTTGTTACGGGCCTACTAGTATCGAATGGATGCGACGTGACCCCCGTGGTTACATATAGATTTACAAAATGAGGACATTTTATAGCGACAATCAAAAGCAGCGGCGTGCCAGGCACGGCACAGTTTTACATGAACGAGATAGTACGTTTACACGGTATTTCACATTCCAGCGTTCCAGATGGAGAGCGCAAGAAATCAACATTAATTTCAGTCGTCCCTATAAACCTTAATGACGTTCTTTTACTTAATTGGGTATTTCTTTACCCTCACGATCGCTGACACCATCTCTCTGATTTATTTTATATAAACGCTTTTGGGTCCTGCTTTTTGGAAGACCAAGTGTAATTGATGAAAAAGTAGGATTGTATAGTTGTGCACAGTTAAACAGTATACACCCAAAGTCCTACCTTCATCTGCTGATTAGCCCTTAAAACTACTTCTTCATCGCATCTTCAATAAGGCTTCAGGCCAAATTCTTGCATGTTTGTAGATTTTTCTTTCTATACTTATGGTAACTAGAGTTTAAAAGTAGTAATTAGTCATCAATTACATACTGTTTATTTTGCTATGTGATAATTAATTTTCTAGTGTGTAACAAAAACGTTAACAACCAGCATTTAAAACCATTGGCTTATTTGATCTGCTTACTCCGTTAGAAGTTGATAGAAACCATCGGCGTCATCGAACATTTGAAATTATAATACGAGCGCCGCCATTGCTTCATTGGCAGCTCCATAGAGACAAATGTCTTGAAATTCATGCCTTCTTTGTATGTAAATTTGTTTTATAACTTTGTTTATAACTATTTAATGTAAGGATGGTAAACAGATTATCTAAAACATACAGCTCTAAAACTTATCTTAACGAGACTAATAAATGCACTTAACGCGCTTATGAATAATGAAAAAAGTGTCTAACTGTGATCAATATCGTACTATAAATGTACCAGATAAGTCAGTTCAGTTTCCATAATAGATGATTGATATATATATTAGAAGATGAGGATGTAATTGGCCAAGAGTGCTGAGTGGCTAAATCAGTCCTAACCTATTTATAAACAGCAATATAAGTTTATATCTCATGCGAGAGTTTAGCCTCGAGATCTATAAAACGTCAACTGAAAAACACTCTGCGATAAATAACTAAATTTCTCGTTTATAAATCTCTGCAATGGCTTTTTAGCGAAGAAGAAGAAGAGACAACAAGAAGAAGAAAACGTTCTTTATAGACGATCCATAACCGTACCGATAAACGTGATGGGCCACATCGAATGGACATTGAAATGCGCGTGCTTGATCACGACTGTGCTTGAAACACACGGGCTAAATTTACCTTTGTACTACGTTTGGATATTGGATTTTCCCTGATTTGTCTAAACTTTTGCCAAATTTAGAAAAAAACAAACAAGAAAGGGGGTCGAAATTAAAGATGGAAGCCCCTGGGAATGCCTAAATGGGAGTAGTAAAATGAATTTATATTATGTCATAATTTTTGTTATTATCAATTTAGTATCATTATTAGTTTATATTACTATTTCTATTATTATTTTGATTATTTTGCTATCATTATTTTATTAATTTATCATTATCTTATTATTATTTTATTATTATTATTATCGCTATTCTTTTTATGGGCAAAAACTTTAAAATTGCCATTAGAACTACACACCTGTAATACCATCCGCATTCTCCACCTCACTATGCACAATGTACCCTAGCCCTGCATGGTATTGACTAGCTTCGTGAACAGTTGAAGCCTTTGATGATATCTTTTCTCCTTCAAAAATTTTCATTTTTTTATCATTATTTTTTTTTTATTTATTCCTTTTCTTCTTTTGCAGTTCTTCTTGATCAAGGTCAATTCCATGATATCTTCTCTTCTTCAGTGCTAGCTACTGACTTCTTTTGTTTGTTTGTTTTTCTATTCGTTTCGTCATTCTTTTTTTATTATTATTAGACCCACGTCCATCACACACTCTTTTACTCCTTATTCTATATTTACTGTAAAAGCACATCCTTTTAGTATCCAGTCAACATAATTGCATCGCCTCCAAGATCTTCGTTAATAGCCAGTCTAATCCAATGAGATATAACTTTGACCTCGCGACGTCTACGCTTCTTTCTTTACTAATACTATCGTCTCACATCGAAGCGTCGCCAGTCAACTCGTATCCGCTCCCTTTACAATACCCACCTTTAATACAATATGGGCAAGAATTTAACTACCAGCTACCATCCAACACATTTACGTCGACAGATAATACTGATATAGTCTACACTGTCGACAACCTGCCAACATGGCTTTCTTTCGACTCATCGTCTCGGGTTTTCTCAGGAACCGCTCCTCAAGCACCTTCTAATCTCAGCCGGACTGAGGATATTTGGTTTGACTTAATAGCCACAGATGCTTCGGGAGAACTTTCTTTAAATTCTTCTTTTGCAGTCTCAAATATTGACTTTGCATCAGTCTCGAGCCTTTCTGTTCTGACTACTGCTTTGAAAGAAGCTGGAAGTGTTGCAGGTCCTGACACTTTAGTGCTGAAACCCGGTAATGCGTTCTCTTTTACCATTCCCAAATCGATTTTTGTTTCGCCTTTAGATAACCCCATCTCTCAATTCTACTCTCTGCTTTCTTCCCATACACCTTTACCAAGCTGGATTTCTTTCAACACTGATACTTTCACATTTTCTGGAACAACCCCACCTACAACTTCTAGTATTGCTCCCTCTCAGACCTACTCAGCATCGTTGCTTGCTATACAGGTGCCTGGGTTTTCCAGCGCCAATTTAGCCTTCAACATGGTTGTTGGCCCTCATCAATTTTCTACTAACATTCTTTCCGTCAATCAAACTTTAGTCCGTGGTAAAGATTTCACGTATAAGCTTCCACTGACCGACATTTTACTAGATGGCGAACCGGTAGAAACATCAGATATTTCCAATGTTCAAACCAACAGCTCTTGGATTAGTTCAAATACTACATTTTTGAGTGGAAAAGTTCCTGATAACTTTGCCAACAGCACATACAGCTTAAACATTACAAATAAGTTTGCTGATAGCGTTGAGATACAACTGAATCTTTTCATGGACGAGAGCTCCTTAAATACTTCAAGTACTGCTGGGGTCTTCACTGAATCTGCCCTTCCTGAGTTGAATGTCACTGCTGGCGAGTTTTTCACATTTACTATTCCTACTTCAGCCATTAATTCTTCTTCTTCAACTCATGATATTAGTCTTCAGTCTTCACCCAGTGCATCCTGGCTTGAATTTCACAGCAGTAACATGACTTTGAATGGTCTTGTCCCCGAAGACTTCGAGAAGACTCAGATTACCCTTGTGAACAACAACAATGATGATGACAGACTTGTTTTTAGCTTGTATCCCACTGACAAGTTAAATAGTGCTTCTACATCTAGCCCGACTCCCAATGAACCTTCGGACCCGGTGTCGAAAGGCTCTTCGAAAAAGACAGTTGCCATAGTTTGTGGGGTAGTGATACCTGTCGCTGCGATAATAATTGCTCTTTTATTATTCTTCTTCTGCTTTCGTCGCCGTAGAAGAAACATTTTTTCAATCATCCGAGGCAAGGGTCTTAGAGGCAAGATCTCAAGGCCCATCATCACATCTTATTCTGAAAAGGCTCCTGATTTTGCGCGAAAAACGTCTGACTTTCCCAATACTCCCAATTCTCAAACCAACTTCTACACTACCAGTACTGAGAAGCTTCACGACCCATATGATAGTTATGTTGCTGATGAGTTTGATTCTCCTGGTGGTGCCACCAAGTTCAACATGCACCGTCTTGACAATCCCAAGTCGGCTCCGTTTGTTGATTTTCAGGGATATCCCAATAGTCTTTTTTCTGGTGAAAGCGATGACACTCATATTGATCACGATGCCCAAATCGAAGCCATGCAACGAAACATCATGCAGCAGTTAGAAAAAGCTAATTCTACACCGGCTCTTCCCGCTCCAGCTATTATCAATAAACCTGTCAGGAGTCACTCTCCTAATCTGTTATCTCCTCTAAGGTCCGAGTTTTCTGGCACAGCCGACAGTGATGCAGTTATTGCAAAACCACGAAACTCTTGGAGAAGATCATCTCAACCTAAACAGCGATGGCATGCCAGAGGCCAAGGCGGATCACTAGCCACGATTGCTAGTGGTGAGATACCAAGTATTAGAATGATTGACCATGCTGAGCTTCCTGAAATGGCTGATGAGGATGGTTCTCCTGTTGTTAGACCTGTCAGTGACAGCTCTGATTTTTCGGATTCAAGTCACTATAGTGAACATCCTAGCAAACACACCTCTAATTCAGGTTCTATCGGTTCCTACTCTTCATCAGAAACAGGTAGTGACAACCGCGAGTTTGGCCCTACTGTTCCTTATTCCAATAACGTAACCGCTATTGTTGAATTACCTGAGTTCTCTTTTCATGCGTCAGGCGGCCATACCGGCTCCAGCAGCACGGCATATAAGCGCACTGAGGAAACCTCAGAGGCTGATAACGCATTCCGCACAGCAAGCTCTGGCGACGAGTATATGGATGCTGAGTCAAGCGGAGATGAAGATGACGTTCTTAAACCCTACGTTAATGCCCAGGGCCAATGGGAATGGGGGACCGTTTCTTCCCCCGGCCCCATAGTATATGGCCAAGCGCTGGAGGATCCTTATCAACGGACTAGTGCTTGTAGCGACGTGGGAACGATAACCAACGCTAATCCTCAAGGGAGGGATGAGTATGCGATGAGTAGCACTACTCTGAGACGCAAGGAAAGCACCAAACTTGTGTCCTTCACTAAGGAGAGATCTGCCAGTGTTTTAATGACAAACCACACTCAAACCAGTATAGGGTCTGTTATGCAGGGAGAGTCGGCAGAGTTGTCGTATATGCCTTAATGATGGGCTAATTTATGTTATAACGAAGTTATGTAATCAATCTCAAGGATTTAATGATATTTTTGTTTTTTATTTTAGTTGGTTACTGTTTTTCTCCTTGATGATCTTGTTCGTTGTCCTTTACAGTCGCTAGCAGATCAGGGAGGTTATCGTAAATTATTATTGTTTTTCATATAGTCCAAAGAATTAAAGATATTTTTAATTTTGGTAGTCTAATCTTTGTCTGTTCAAATTGGGACCGTAAAAAAAAATCAAAAAAACAAAGGATTTGGCGACGTTTTCACCTTTTTCCAGTTTCTGCCAGCTCGAACTTTTCCATTTGATCAAAACCAGCAAGTCCATTTTCTAATTTCTTTCAAACCCTTCTCCTTTTCCACCCTTAACAACACTGAGTCAAATCAAAAAAGGCCATATTTATTTATTTTTACCATAGAAAGGAGAGGTTTACACCCACCCCCATCCACATACACACACACCCCTAGAATATTTGTGAAGAAAACAAATAACCATGAGCAACAAGTGCTGGATACTTTGCTTTCTGATTCTTGCGGTGATACTCAACACTGTCGACGCGGCGAGGAAAATATCCGCTGCGGAGTTTTATGTGCGCAAGCTTCCTGGACTCGAAAAATATGATGGCCACATCCCCTTGATGCATGCTGGGTAAGAATTGAACTATACCAGACTATATTTGTCTTTTTTTTTTTAAAAAAAAAAAATCTCTCATGAAATAGAAAGTTTTTAACCCATAAGTGATTTCTTTCGTTTAGACATATTCCTATCAAGCCGGACCATAATGGCAATCTGTTTTTTTGGAACTTTCATAGCCAATTCAAAACTACTGATAAAGAAAAGACGATTATTTGGCTTAACGGAGGGCCCGGGTGCTCGTCAATGGATGGCGCACTGATGGAAATTGGCCCCTTTCGCCTCCAGGACGATCATACTCTGATTAAGAATCCTGGTGCATGGAACCAACACGCAAACTTGCTCTTTATCGATCAGCCTGTTGGCGTTGGCCTTAGCACCAGTGATACCGACTCATACATTCATGAACTTCAAGAAGCAGCAAACGACATTGTTTCATTTTTTGCCAAGTATTTTGAGATTTTCCCTGAGGCCCAGAACCACGAATTTTACCTTGCTGGTGAATCATATGCTGGCCAGTACATTCCGTACATTGCCAATACCATCAATGAGTTAAATAACAATAGTACAGGCCCTAAACAACTAGATTTGAAGGGAGTTTTGATCGGAAACGGTTGGATCGACCCCGTTCAGCAGTATCTTTCATACGTCCCATTCGCATACAAAACAGGCCTCATGGAGCATGGCAGCTCAATCGCGGCCGTCGTCGAACAGAAGCATCGTGAATGCACCAAGGAGCTGGGAACTATGGAAACGGCACCCATAAGCAATGATGTCTGTGATCAAATTTTGGATTCATTGCTACAAGAAAAATTTCAAGCTACCAAATTGAAGAAGGAGGACCCCAGGGCTTGCGTAAACGTTTACGACATTAGACTGACCGACACCTTTTCGTCCTGTGGTATGAATTGGCCCAAGGATTTGGAGTACATGACACCTTATTTAAGAAGATCAGATGTGCTCGATGCGCTAAACATCCCTGCTGATGAGCAGGTCGTCTGGAAAGAATGCTCTGGTGCCGTTGGTCAGGCTTTTAAAGCCAAGAAATCAGCATCAGCACACACGCTTCTAGCTAACCTTATTCGTGACGGTACTGAAGTGCTTATGTTTAATGGTGACCAGGATTTGATCTGCAATCATATCGGTAACACCAATCTTATTAATGCGCTAAGCTGGGGCGGTGAAGAGATCCAGGAATCTAACCAACCGCCTCGCAAAAATCCTGGTGGATTCAAACCCGAGGATGGTGAGGTTGAAGAATCTTGGTACGTGAATGGTGTTGAGGCTGGCACATTTCAGACCGGCCGCAACCTGACCTATGTTAAAATTTTTAACGCGTCACACATGGTACCTCTTGATCAGCCTGAAGTGTCGCAGATGCTTCTGAACCAGTTTATTGGTGTGCCTGGGGTGGATAGAGAGAGCCAAAAACCCAAGAATGAACAGCAAAAGGGTGACGAAACTCAGCCTGAGGAAGGGGCAAGTGGTAATAATGATAAGGAGATTGAAGAAGCAACATGGAATGCATACTACCGCGCAGGCGTTGTAGCGCTTGTGGTTGTAATTATCCTAACGGCTGGTCTCGTCTTCTTTGTGCTCCGCAATCGTCGTTTGCTGCGTCATGCCATCAGGCTTAACGAGAGCCGACCACGGGGCGTGCACTACGAAGATGGTACGCGGTCTGGAGACTCTATGGATAGTTACGACGATGATGTAGAGCGACCTACGGGACTGGTAAACACACTCTTTTCGGGCCTCTCACGCTGGCACCGCCCGCACCAGGGCCATCGCCGGTCCAGCAGTCGCGGCAACAAGAAGTATTATTTTGCCGGTGCTGGTGGTGCCGGTCTTTCTAGGGCAGGGGGGTCGCCAGCCGTGGAACTTAATACTTTTGGCAAGCGAGACTCGCTTGACTCAATCCTGGAAACAGACGAGGAGGGCTCGGCTGGTACTGATGATGAGGTTGGAGGCAGCGGTGCCCACTATACAGATAACGTTGATGACGAAGATTCTGTACAAGAGCTTATAATTAGCAAGCCAGACAGCAAGATCATCACTAACGACGATAGCATTGTTTAGATTAATTGTTTTCTTTTCAATTTTTTTTTGTTATACGTACATATCGTATTACATATTTATAGCTTCTTTTTCTTTCTTTCTTTTTCTCTCTATCAATTGGTATTAATATTCTATTTCATTCAAGTCTAAATTAAAATTATAAATGGTGTCTAAAAAATGTGGGCTATTAGGAATTAATTCTCAATCTGGGTGATTGACTCCTCGGTACCGTGGAGGTGGAAGTTTTCACTTTCAAGGACCTTTCTGCGACCTTCCAAGTACCACATCATTTCCTTGTAAGTTTTAGGCAAGATTACAACGTCGGTGTTGACGTTGAAAGAGTAGGCAAAAGTGCCGGTATGCTTGGACTCGCCGGTGCCAGCGTGAACCGCTACCGCGTCAACACGGATCTGGACCTTTTCTTTGGAGCCGTAAACGGCCGTGGCTGTGAGCTTGAGGATAGAACCCACAGGCACGGGGGCCTTAAATGTGGTAGAGTCAAGGGAATTGAACATAGGGGGTTGCACCGATGGGAACAATCTGACCACGCACGCATGGGCAAGATCAAAGGTCTGTCGCAGCAGGTAGCCACCAAAGATCATGTATGAATGAATGTTACGGTTTTGCGGCTGCATTAACGCTGTAGATTCCATTGTCGTGTCTTGCATCAGAATGACCTTCTCTGACGCAACCCCAGTCTCGGAACTCTTGCGCAGAGGGCTGATAAGGGTGGGGGCCTCCATCTGATCTTCATAGTTGAGCCAGAGCAAATGGATTAGTTCAGACTCCTTCTCGGAAGGGTGCTTGGATCTAAGATCCTTTTTAGACGCAATGCTGCGCTTGTAGAGGTTGTAGTTTTCAGCACGCTTAAAGTCTGCCAGCTCTTGTTTGCTTTGAGGCACAAGTCTGTTAATGGGGAATGACTTGTTGGTCTTGGTGTTTCTGGCCACAAAGGTGAAGTGAGCCACCATGAAAACGTTTTCCTCCTTGATGTCGTCAAACTGGAGCTTTGAGTTTCTGTGCAGCTCTTCATCATGAGCAGCAACCTTGACTGTGATCTCCATGGACGAGCGACCAGTCCAGGTCACAGTACCAGAAAGCGATACGTTTCTGACCGAAGACTTGTCCAAAAACGATGGCAGCACAGCCGGATCAAGCAGAACTCTGTCGACAGACGCAGTGACAATGGCGGGCTTGGCCGGGTGGCAGTGGCGATAAGCGGAGACGCAAGCAAGAGCATCAAGGTCCTGGAACAGCTGACCCACCCGCAGGCCTTCACCGTTGCTGTCAATGTAGGAATCCAACATCCATGGATCGGTTTTGAACGGTAGGACAACATAGGCAAACGAATCCTTGGCGAGGCGGTCCTGAACAGCATGCTCCTCGACATCCTCTGGCTTTTTGGTGGCAGCTCCGACCGCGGCCGATTTGGCACTATTCAAGGCTGGCGCGGGCTTGGAGCGCAACGCCTCAAGCCATGTTGCCTGCCGACGCATTGGACTCTTTTTGTTCTGGGCAGCAAGTGGTTGAAACACATGCTGTCTATCCTCCTCGGTGACTACACCGGCGTTTGGACCAAATGGTGCTGAGACCGCGGGTGTTGACGTTGAATTCCACGCAATTTGAGACCCAGTCGCGCCAGCAACCGGTGCCGAAATACGGTCTAACAATGCTGAGGTTCTTAGAAGAGGTATAGTAATGTGACGAATCATCTCGGATTATTGAAAAAAATATAGTAATAATAAATAGAATGAAAATTATTCCAAGCTAAAATTGAAATCGATATATAAAAGAGAAAGAAAAAAAAAAGTTCAAGAAATTAAGATCAAGGATATAAAAAAAAAAAAGGAAAACAAAAAGGGAAGCGAAAAGGAAATCATAATAATATTTATATATATTAAAGAAAGCAAAAAAACATACCCGTTTCCTTTTATCAGTTATGTTGGGTTTAGTATGAATCCACGTAGAGTTGATAATCTTAACGTTCCCGAGGACACAAAGCTGACGGACAAACGGTCAGAATTTTTTTTTTTTTCTCGAGAACGTTGTAGACCAAAATGTCTACCCGTTCTGGGCATGTGGGAGTTTTTTTTTGTTCATTTTAGGCCTTTGGGCGCGGTTGATAAATGTATGGTTGGCCCAAGATTATCCGAGGAACTTTAACCACAGAAAGTAAAAACAGCACACTACTAGAAACCTTCAAGTCACGTGCATATATGGCACTATACAATGTTTTACTTTTCCGTCTAGCACCGGTATTTATCGCCGGTATTTCTCCGGAAGTTCTTAGTTCATCTTGACATATTGTACTTTGTCAGAATAGGATCCGAAAAACGGCCCAAACACAAAACTGAAATTAAATAATAAAACATTAGCTGAATAGCTAAACCGGTTTTTGGACCCGTTACTTCTGCGCAACACGGGGTTGGTGCTAATTGACTTCAACAATTTTTTTGGAAATTTTTTTTTGTACCTGACTTCCTTTTGCCCAAAAAACAAAAGGATAGCTGAAAAATTAATTCCGTGTCCCGGAGACAAGAAATAACACCGTCAACTCAAGGCCAAGTCTAGGATTGTTTTCCGAGAAAAAAATGCAGTGGTAAACTTTACAGTAAAGGTAGTGAAAGCAGTAGCCGGGATTCGCATTTGATGTTGGAAGATGGTTGACCAGATTGCAAGTGTTAAATTGACCGCGGACTATGAAAGACTGTCATTTTAACTTTCATAACGAGATATTAGGTATAGGGAGTCATCACTAGAAATAAATTAATCCGAGTTCTTTGTTCTTATAATTCTTACTGACACAGTTAAGCTTTATAAGGGATGTAGATGCTTTGAAAGGAATAATATTTTTCAGATTTGCAAAGAAAACAAAAAAAAAAAAAAAAATTTAAAAATAAAAAACAGCCGTATGTAAATTTATACATCTGAAAAAAATCCTCGGGATTTGCTTTTGCAAGTAGAAAAAACCAAACAATAACATTATGTTACATAATGAACAAGATGATTTCAAACTGAATATAACGACGACGAAAAAGCTTTCAAATTTGAAATTCCACCCGCTCAATTTGTTAGAATCCAACCATTCTTGGGTCTGTACCAACATTTTTCTTTAGGACGTCTTAAACACTTAGTAGAAAACCCAATATTTTCTAATCCATAGCGTATTCTGACCATCTTTTTTTTTTAATACTACAATTGTTGGTTTCCAAATTTAAGTCGAAAGGAGTAGGGTTGAACCAGCCAAAAAGATAAATCCTATAACTAAATAAAGTTTTGAATATGCTTGTTTCTGGATATTCAGTATTCTGATACGCAAAAAGAATGAAATGATGTAAAACGGTTTATTTTTGTTTTACAAAAAATAAATAATAATAAATGGTTTTTTTTTGAGCACGGTAGATAATTAGTGGCAGCTGTACAGCGGGCCTCAATAAGAAAAGGTTTAAAGTAAAATAGAATGACATCACAACTGTTGGAAGCAAGCAGGTGAAATATTATTAAAGCTTAAACCAGGTAAATTTCAACGGTTCTATGAATCAGGATATCAAGCATCTTATATTTTTTTTAAAAAAAAGAAGTTTCTATAAAAAAACTCATAATAGAATTATAATAATAAAAAAAGAAAAAAAAATTCAATTTTTTGAGAGTGTAAGTAAGGTTCTTTTCTTCTTTTCTTCTTTTCTTCTTTCAATATTTCTAACTCAAACAGTTGAAAATCTCGACAAAGATTACATCTTGTTGTGGTTTGTGGAATGCTGGAACGGTTTGTTCAATGTAAGACATTTTCTATGAAATGGTATTTGATGGGCTAGATCACCCCTCCATGCAGCTTGGTAGAATATATTAATGTTCACTGCTTTCTCCTAATATTCATTTTGTGTATTCTTTGCCGTTCATTTTTCGAGGCGTTCCTTACAGTAAAATTTAAACCTTTGCACTGCTAAGCCTTTCAAGTACCACCATGCTCTGTTCACTTTCGATGGTGGCTGTTTGCTCCAGTGCTTATCGCTCCCAAGGTCTCCCATTTGTTTGATTTTGATATATAGCTGTTTGAGACCGGTTCTCGCACAATGATCACATTTATTGTCTTAATACTAAATCTGTTGAATTAATAGTTTTATAATTTGGATAGTAAATGTACTGTAAATATTTCCCCTTGTTTAATTCACAAGTAAGGTATTGCCATCGTGTTAAATTTCTTGATCAGTATTGATTACAACGTTTCTTATATTCTCAGGGTTTTGATTCTTAAAAAATTTTTGGAATTTCTCTCTCTATTGACTAAAGTCTTCATTAACCAACTTAGGATCCTTCTTTAGCATGCTGTTTTGCATTTGAGGTTAACTTTATAGTCCTCATAGGCTTATTAGCATATGTCCCATCAATCATAGATTCTATCTTGCAAGTCTGGGAGATTCATACTACCCAACTCTTGAGACAAGACTTGGCTTTACTATACAGAGTTATCTATTTAGAGATCTATTTCTCATTTCCTATTTCCCATCATCATGATATGACCCTAACCCCCTGATTGGATTAAGTGTGTGCCCCCAATTGTTAAAATGCAAATTATAAAAGAATTGGAGGGATTCTTACTAGGTTCATTAAGCATATAATTAAGAAACCCCTAACTAACTCCTCTGTTTCCAACTAACTTACAATACTTTATATTATATGTTTGCAGTTCTTAGTAATATTTTTTGTAGTTTATATATAATCCATCATAGTTCTTTCTTCCTACTTAAAAGTTCCCGTTACAAATCTATTGTAAATTTGCAGTATTCTTGACTCTAAATATCGGTCTATTAGATGTTGCTTCATCTCAACTTCTTTGTAAATGGTTTTATTTTATAAAAACCTCAGTGTAATCAAATGCCAAAATTTTAAAATAGGTTGAACCTGGTGATGCTAAAACAAGTGTCATAATAGAAAATATTTTTTGATGCGCTTTTGTCGGCTTGTATTTAGTGTATCCTGAGTTTCATAACACAAAGTAAGTTGACACCAGAGATTTACACGCAGCAAAAATTCAACAATTGGTTCTACTCAAACAGACCATAAGAAATGAAAGTGTTGTGAGAAATCTTTGCCTACGTATTCTAATACTAGATTTTTATGGCCTGAACATTATAACTCAGACTTATCAATGGTGTTGAGGATTTTTGCCCAGACAAACTTCACATTAATCTCTTGAAGGTTGAAAATTAACAATGAATAAATACAAAAATTAATTTAGTTAGAATTGAAATATGTTTAGGTGTTTTTTAAAAACCCCTAAGTTAAAACTCGCACACTTTGTGCCAACCCTGTATTGAATTCCAAATCCAGATTGTATACTAAAGCATAACGTCCCAATATTGGCATAATAAAAACAAAGCAAAGTAGCATATTCTACGTGCCTAAACAATTGCCTGGTGTTACTTTGATTGCCTTAAATCCTGGGATAGCTTCTTGCTGGCTCATGAGACCCGGGTTTCAAATCTATTTGTACAAAATCAAGAAAACTTTTTCTCTTTTCAAATTTTTGACGCTTTCTTTGTTATTTAAATATTCAAAAGTTATTTATTTCGGATCGTTAATGTTGAACTGCGTAAATTTTTAACATTACTTTGGATTATATAAATTTCAGCCGGAATAGAAGCGGAAATTGTCTTTTTTTAAAAATAGCTTGTAGCCTGAAAAAGCTGTAACTGCAGTGTCAAATTACCGCCTTGGTTATATTTTGTTTTTACTTTGTAAACTGCTTGGTTCATCAGCCATATTAGAGCTGTCTAAAGTTTCAGGCCTCACGAAGGCTTGTCATGGATCTAAGGTATGTACAAAAACACATAAAGAAAAAGGGCAAGCCACACTTTTCAGTTTCTCCCTGTCCCATTCTATCATAATATCATTAGCTTTCACAAGCCACAGTTTCAACCAGATGAAATGTTAACAAAACTCACTACTATTGTCACATATCATGTGACCACATGTGTTTGCTTGCTTATCCCCTTCACCAGATTGGCCTACTGAGCGGTCACAAGTCTGGTGAAGCATTCAAGATTCACTCCGAGAGATACTGAGTCGGATGACACAATCGATAACTGTTAATGGAGATATTGGTGAATACCTTCAGGAAAGAAAGGTCTCCAAAATCGATCACAATTGCGAGTGCGACGAGTTCGAGGCTATACAACGCATTGTCAAGCACTATTATACAATAGCACTGAAGAGAGAGGGCGCACTTAGAGGTGTCATCAGGCCTGGGTTTAGCCCAGCTGTTAAACACATCAAAGAGACTTCAGACAATGAAATATTACTTGTCGTGAGAATGAAACAGCCAAGAAGGGCAATAAAAACCCTGCATAATATAACAAGTCGAGGGCCACAGACTCCAAGTCTGAAAGAACTAATTGAAGCCAGCAAAATAAGTTGGGACTAGGCTAAGGTATTTGATTTGTATTTGTTTATGTAAGACTAATAAATAGCCAATGGGGAAAAAAAGAAAACGACAAGGTCATTTTAACTTTGGTGCTACTAAGCTTTGGCCGGAAAACCGGTGTGGCTAATGGAGTGAAATTATGAATTAGTCAGTTTAGCTAATTGGATGCTCGCCAGCTAACCGTGTCTTAGAATGTAATCGTCATCCCGACAAAAGGCGTTATTTTTATGGCGAGTCAGCCGAAAGGCTGGAAAGGTTTTGACTTAGCCCGTTTTCCTTATTTTCTGCGGGTCATCTACGGGAAGCAGACTTCCCATACCAAAACACTGCGAGTAACCGCAAAGGGCTCTTTTGCTTAAATTAACGGCATGATTCATTAAAATTTTGCCAACGGTTGACACTGGTGATTTACCTTTTTTACAGACATTTTGGAAACTTCATTTAAAAGCCTTCACCGACGGCCAAATTGAAAACATTTGAGCAGACACTGGTAAGCGCTTTCCTATTCCCGAGTCAGCAAATGGGGCTGGTAATCCCGGGCTGGTGCAGCATTTGCCATTTGTATCACTCAACTATGGTGATCCCGTGACATTGCGCTATGAAATTAAAATTGTGGCTTGCTTACTTAGCACCTGCCATTGAGAGCCATCAGACAGCATTTCTTTTTTTGTTTTGCTTGTTTTTCTGTTTCCTGGTTCACCTGAACCTGGCGTACGTTGTAGGTATTGCTCTGGGCTGGCTGTGTTTCAGGGACCAATGCTGGGTCAATGCTAAACCAGGCTGCTGGCCAAACCTGAACCGACTCCTACCAAGTTTTCGTCTAGTTTTTTTTTTTTTTTTTTTTTTTTTT
>Ga0160505_100779_pt1 | contig 16382 bp, 10 predicted proteins | sample DIDeMG_FD_108225 | JGI IMG/M metagenome (GOLD analysis project Ga0160505, IMG submission 108225) | Enriched chicken feces microbial communities from UW Madison campus, WI, USA - DID2874_E49_Stillage MG | ecosystem: Host-associated > Birds > Digestive system > Large intestine > Fecal ... | reverse complement strand
GCAGCAACGGTATTTATATCCAACTGAGGAGCAGCAAGTTTGATTCCAGCCACCGAAGTCTCAAAAGAGAACTCATATGATCCAGCATACCTGGATACGTCTGTGGAAGTTCCACCCATATCGAAACCAATAACAGGTATTTTCAAGTCGTTGTCGTAAGAAGTTTTAGCCAAACCAACGACACCACCAGCAGGACCCGAGAGAATGGCACGCAAACCTTTGAAATTTTGATGTGAACATAATCCACCGTCTGATTGCATGAATTCAATTTTAGTATGCTTCTGGAAGTCTTCCTTGAAACCGCACAAAAAGCTATTGATATAATCTGCAACTATCGGTGTTAAATATGCATCCACAACAGCGGATTGGCCGCGGGTAATCATTTTGATAACTGGCAATAACTCGTGAGATAACGAGATGTTTGTGAATCCTAACTGACTCGCAATTTCACCAACTTTCTTTTCATGAACCTGAAAGTTGTAGCCATGTGCAAAAACAACAGCAATGGAATTTATACCAGCCTTCTTCGCAAGAAGCAACTGGCACTCTACCTCCTCTTTATTCAAAGGCTTGAGAATCTCGAATATCTCTCCGGTTTCTCCACGAACAAATTTATGTTCATCAAACAAGTCTTGAGCATCGTAACCAGTCGGATCAGCAGTAAAGGCTGGCATAGTAACTCGCTCATCAACTTCAATAACATGCTCGAAAAGTACATCTGGTTTCACTATGTCAAGGGCAAATAAGTCTGGACGTGACTGATCTCCTATGTGTAGCAAATCCTTGAATCCTTTGGTGGTCACCAAGGCGCACCTTGCACCTTTCCTTTCCAACAAAGCATTCGTGGCCACAGTAGTACCCAATCGAATAGAAGATACCATCTTTGTATCTAAAGGTATGCTGCGGGGAATCTTTCGACCTTCAATTACCTCAAGGACTCTTCTTATTCCTTCAATATTTGCATCGTCGTAGTTTTCGGGATCAACAGACAAAATCTTGAAAACCTCTTCCTTTCCTCTATATTTGTAGATGATGTCGGTGAAGGTTCCACCTCTGTCTATGGCGATGGTAGCTTTGTCGTCGTTGATTGTCATTTCTGGCTGGGAACAGTATTGGACGGAGTTGCAGTCTAATAAATGAAACCAAGAACCGGCTTTCGTGCTCCCTTGCAAGTCGAGACGCTTATCCTAATTTGTGGGTGCCCCACATTTTTCTTGAAGTAAGTCGTTTAGACCTTCTTGATCGATTGGTGCTTTTGAATGTGCCCCAAACCCACTTAATGATCGACAAATCCTGCAACTGAATGCAATACGAATGCGGAAGCCCAAAAAGGAAGTTTCTCCCATCCAGTCGATCGACCAGTAAGTAAGTTGCAGTTATTGTCAAGCGAACCGGACTAATCAAGATTACCACAAGAGTGACCATTATCGAAAGATATAAGCAAAAATGCTTGTAAACTAAAGACCAGTACAATTATTATTTGCAGTTTAAACATATTGAATTGATAAAACACTATAGATAATCATTTGGTATACATGAAGTCCCGCTTCTCCTTATCAGTAATGTCAGAGTACAAGGTTTCATCGTCCAAGTGGCCTACTTCGGCTTCAATAGCAGAGCATTCCAAAAGTGCCGCTGTCTTTCTCTTGTTCTCCACGGTACACACTATCCAGTAGATCACAGCAAAGAAGATGCATGCACAGTATGCTCCTAACATGGAGATGAATCCTCCAGTGTACTTAGGTGCTTGGGAGGCACGGAATGTCTGGGGTCCGATGAGTGCTCCCGTAGCGTAACCAAGGTAGTTGATTCCGTAAGTGACAGCTTTCTTGGTATTTCCTCCAGTGTTTGCCTGAGACAAGGAGATCATCGTCACGTATGACGAGAAATAGAAGTACATGAGGTACAATCCCAAGAGCTGAGGGCCAACATGGTTTCTCTTCACTCCGTAACATATGGCTGCGCCACATATTGGCAACAATAACGAGGTGATGGCAATAATGCATCTCTTGTTGTGCAAACGTCCACTAAAGTAGTTGAAGGTGATAGTTGCAAGTGAAGCTACCACACCTGTGGGGATGGTCATCAACGACGACTGCTTGGAATCGAATCCAAGGTTATGGATAATAATTCCAGAGAATGTAGATAATCCGCCGTTGGGAATGTTGATGGCCACATTGAAGAAGAAGATAATATAGGCTTTGATATCTAAAACTGCTTCTCTGGCCTGGTACCACTTGAAGTCTGTGGTTTCTACTCCGGTCTTGTTTTGCAAGACTCTCTGAACCATGATGTATTTCTCACGATCAGTCAAGTAAACAGCGTTCATGGGGGAATTTGGCAAGAAGAATAAGATGAAGATCGACCATGCAACAGACACCGATCCTGTCAAGAGGAACAAGTACTTCCACTTTGGAAGTGAATCTCCAAAGTTACCCACCAACCATGACAAGAATCCATTGATGACAGACGAAGCAAACATGAACACAATACCCAAACGCACTGGTTGCTCTTTCTTGAGGTAGAATCTACCAATCATTAATGTTGCCCCGGGAACGATAGCAGTCTCAAAAATACCCATAAGGAATCGAAGTGATACCAAGCTGGCATAATTGTTGCATGCTGCCAACAATAATGTCAATACAGACCAACAGAATGAAGCAGTGGCTAATGCCTTTCCAAGGGGAAATCTCTGCAACAAGAAAGAAACGGGCCAAACACCCACTAATGATCCAATAAAGATAATGGACCCCAACCAAGAGTACTGTTGACCATGCAAATGGGTGTCTGTACGCAACCCATAGATAGCAGCCGTACTTAAAGACACCTTATCAACAGCACCCATGGTACAGGTGAAGAAGAGAACGGGCAAGAGGATCCAGTCGTTTTTTCTCACGGTACGCTTAATTTCTTCATCCGAAATGTCTTTGTAAAGATTCTCTCTATCGATCACAAACTGCTTAGAGTTGTCGAAGAGCTTCTCTTCCTCTAAGTTCTTATTCTTGTGAGACAGTTGTGGAGTGTCCATGGTCTCCACGTCGACTTCGTGGGCGTTCGACTTTTCTGGTACCGACATCCTTATAGCTATAATTATATTATTTACAAAGCTTAGAATGTGGATTTTGTGTTGCTAGTTATACTTTCAGCCCCACATTCTATTTGTCGTATCGCGATCTAATCCGAACACCAAATTTTTAGGAAGGTGGTAACGACTTTCTCGCCTATTTTAACTTGGCCCAATCCATTCATATGAGCACCACTATTTTTTTCTTGAATTTGAGCGCAAAGAATCTATTGGTTCTTGCGATTTGAAATTAGTTCCCAAATCCGTCCACGCCTCGTTGGTTGTTTTTTCGTTGACCCGGGGAAAGGGGCAGTGACTCAGGATCGGTGAGTCAATCAATCTAAAGCCGAATCAGTTCTAATGGGAGAATTGAGATCAAAAACCGGTTGTAATAACTGCCGCAGGCGGCGAGTGAAATGTGATGGTACGTTCTCTTCAGAGTATTCCTTATATCTGTTCATCAAGCTAACCTACTAAGAAACATCACCCAAATGCAACAACTGTGTTCGGTTGAACTTGAAATGTGACTATTCGTTAGTCTTGAAATGGGGTGCAGAAGCTCTGAAGTCAGGCAAGGCATTTGGTCGTTGCAAGAAATCCAAGGTTGATGTTGAGTTGAATTCCAATCACTTGGAGCTTCGCTTGACAAAACAGGCTGAACAGATTCCAGGTACGTGGCTCTCGTGCTCTAAGAACCGCTATTATTATATCAATTTTACCGCCGACGACTTTGCGACAAAACCTACCGTCACGGAAAATAAGCTGGAAGATGGAACTAATGGCAACCTGCCCCGCTCCCCAAGTATTGACGTGAAAAGTCAGTCTCTAACTGTGTTCTTGTATCTTCCATTGACACAGTACTCTGCAGAAGAAACAGTAATGTTCACTTATATGGTTGAATCAATCTTCCCGAGCTGTGTTTGCTATGGGCACAAGACTGGAAGTGGTAACCCGTATTTGGATTACATTGTACCTCTTGCTATGGGGTCCGATGTGGTTTACCATTCAATAATTGCCGCTGGAGCAAACCTGTACTATCTTCAAACGGGTGAAGACTATTATCGTGAGTTCTCTAACTCATATATAAGAAGCGTGATAAGAAACCTTCCCGACCAGATTCACAACAAGCATGCTTCTAACTCAAAGAGCTGGGACGATATACTTGTGACCGTTCTCATGCTCTGTTTCACTGATATATCAAGCAACTGCGATAAAAGGTGGTTAGAACATCTTCACAGTGGCAAAAAGCTTCTCGGGCGGCAGCAAATAATCGAACATTCAAATAAACTATTGTTGAAGTTCTTCATTCGATATATCACCAGCCATGATATTATGTGGGAAACTGTCAAAGATTCCGGGGGAGAAATGTCTTTGGATGGCGATGTGGGAATTTACGAAACGTTTAAGAATGACATAGACGTAGATGTTGATCTTGTATTGGGTTGTTCGCCATATTTGTTGACGCTCATAAGCAAAACATCAAACCTTGGTGATTGTTATGAGGCTCTAAGACATGAGAGTGAAGCAAACCGAGAGCTATTCGAAGAAATTATTGGGAGAGAGGCTGAGAATATAGCCTCAGAATTACAGCAACTCGCAAAGCACAAGGAAGTCAAGGCTGGTTATACTTCCCTTGAAGGAATCCATTTGATTTCAGAAATTAAAAGACTCACAACAAGACTATATTTGTTTGCACGTATCGATATGACTTGGTTCGCCTTACGTCGATCGGATTCCTCAACTTCCGCCAGTTTTCGAGAAAAGTATGCAAAGATGAAAAGATTGTCGTCCACTATTATTGGTCTAATGAAAATGGTGAAATCTTGTACGATGGCACTCTCTTGGCCTTTGTTCGTGGTTGGGCTTGTTTCAGCCAGTTTTGAGGACCGCTGGTTTATTATCGATAAATTCAGAGAAATGGAAAGTAATAGAGGTCTTGCTAGTGTGAGACTTGCACGAGAAACTGTCGAAGCATCTTGGAAACGAAGGGATATTGCTGAAGGACGCGTGTTCACTTGGAATGACTTGTTGGGCTCCCAGGGACGAACACTAAGCTTGGCATGAAATAGATTATGAATAATTGGAAACTGTTACATTAAACTTGATAAATACACTTCTGAATGATCCCTCTACCCATAAATGATTCAATAAGGAAGGTGAGGACGGGAATACAAAGGAAGGTAGAAGCAAGGGAAGATGGAAACAGAGGAAGATGAGGACGGGACCAAAAAGGAAGATGGAAGCAAGGGAAGGTGGAAACAAAGGAAGGTGGAACCATCGGTCATAGACAATTAGTAGGCATACAACACGGAAGTTTGTAACTCTCGTCCCCAAAATTTAGATTCGAATAAGGGCAAGTCGTAACGAGAGAGAAAAATGTTCGAGTAGTGTGACAATGGGCAATGAGGAGTTACTTGGTGACTAATGATTATAAATTTTCAAATTCTCTGACAACTGAAGACTTCTTGATTTTCAAATGATTGGAATGAATTCCTCCTCTTTTCGTGATTGAATGAGTAGTCAACTATATGACTTCAATTCAATTTCATATTTCGTGCAAGTCGATACTGTTAATGGTCGTCCTTGATCACTTCTTGAACCAGATAATACTAGGCAAACGATTATTTGTCGGCAAAACCTTACTCTTTCTCGGCGAACTGATACCACAGATAGCTTGGACCACTTTTTCACTGCTCATTATATCGGTCGCCAGTTTGTTGGCAATTCTTCATTCTTTGAAGCATCTACAAGGTAGTGAACTGAGAATAATAAAACTTTCCAGACTGCTTTGAATATTGGTTGATTTCAAGAAAGTGCATGCACTTGATCAAGGCTCATTTAGTTCTATCCAGAATGGAATTCAGTGAAGGTGAAAAACAATAGGCATGACTTTTACATTTATTTGAAAAGTACCGGATCAAAAGTAATGATCGACTTTTCAGATGACGGTGACTGGGTCACATCCGCAACCAACTTATTATTCTCGTGAGGTGTTGAACAGGGGAAAAGGTTAAGACTAAAAAACTACCTTTTCGTACGGAGATATAAAAAGCCTACACCTGTAATTTTCTTTTCTTAGGTATACTAAAAAAAATTTAAGAATCTGTATCGAATCGCCTATAGTATAAGATTGAGCTGCTTCGGAATTGCGACTCGGCGTTACTTCCACGGAACAATTAATTAAGCGCCTATGGTGAATTTGAGCGGGGAAGTCGCAATAAGAACCTAACCAAAAGGAATGATGTTATTTTAGGATTTGGTTACACAATTCTCAATTTCCATCATTTTAGAGTGAGCAAACTATGTGAGGTTGCAGTTTAATGGAAGTCGTAGTGTGTTAGATGACATGGTCAAGAATCGCACTCAATTTAGGTAATTGAATCGAGGGCAAATCGCTGTATGGTTATGAGCCACATATCGATCTCAAAGGTATAATCAAATGATACGTCAGTGGGAAAGGAATCCGGGCTAAAGATGTGCCAGATAACATCATTGAGAAATAAATAATGTGGGGTAAACTTTTGAAAACTCTAACCTGACCCAGTCCCTATAAATTATAAATACAGAAACATTTACATGATGGATTACCTTCCAGGAAACACTGATACAATGAGCGGTCTGTCAGAATTAGAAAAAGCATTGTCGGAAGAAGATCAATACGATCTTAACAAGATTACCAGTGCTCAACAGAACTTAGAACACCATTATACTAGATGGGAAGCCATCAAAGCGTACCCTAGGGCAGCATTATACATTGGCATTATGGTTTGGGCCATGATTACAGTTGGATACGAAAATCAGGCTTCTGGTATTGTACTTTCAGTCCCAACATTCAGAAAAGACTTTGGTCATGAGTTTGAAGGTCAGTATGTGTTGGCTGGAAACTGGCAGTCTGCTATCTCTGGAGGTCCATATGCTGCCTTTGTTTTTGGATGCATTGTGGCATCATACATTACTGAGTATACTGGAAGAAAAAACTTGATGTGGGCCGCATCTACTTTGACCATTGCATTGATTGGAGTCGAATTTGCTGCTACTAGTATTGAAGTTTTTTTTACTGGAAAGTTTCTCAATGCCATTTGCTTAGGAATGATCCAGACTGTGGGCACTGCTTATATGGCAGAGTTGACACCTTTAGCTTTGAGAGGTTTTGCTACTACTTGCGTCAATTTGGCTTTTTGTATTGGTCCCTTTATTTGTACCTTGATTACCTACAGGCTCTCTACAAGGGAAGACAGATGGGCATACCGGGCGATTTTCTGTACCCAGTGGTTTTTTGCAGTGCTGACAATGTTCTTAATGTATTATCTTCCCGAATCGCCATACCACCATGTCATCAGGAACCAAGATGAGAAAGCTTTGAAGTCGCTCCGCATGATATACACTTCTCCGGGTGTAGCTGAATCTCAGTTGCAGATTATCAGGGCTAATATTGAAGAGGCCAATGAGTTAGCTTCTGCTGGGTCTTACAAGGAACTTTTCACCAAGAGTAACTATAAAAGAACCTTGATCGCAATATTTCCTTTCATCATGCAGCCTATGTGTGGCTTGGCATATGTTGCCAGCTACCAGACCTACTACTACCAGCTTCTTGGATTTAGCACTCTCAAGTCTTTTCAAATTAGCTGTGGGGCGCAAACGCTTTCAGTAAGCGGCACTATCGTCTCATTGTTTATTGTTGATCGTTTAGGAAGAAGATTTGTTGCATTATATGCCATGATCAGTCTTTCGATCTTGAATGTTCTTACTGCTGCTCTTGGTATCAAGAAGGAGTATTCGTTCCTCCAAGCTTCAGCAGCCTTCATGACGATGTACAATTTTTTTTACAACTCAGGAATAGGTCCGATTGCCTATGTGATCAACTCTGAGATTCCTACTTCGAAGTTAAGAACGAAATCCATCGCTGTGGGTTTGGCTTTTAGTAATGCATTGCTGTGCATGTGGTCTTTCGTGCTTCCATACATGTTCAATCCTGATCAGGCTAATATGGGTTCGAATATCAACTTTATTTTCGCTGGATGCTCTTTCGCTGCTGTCTTCATTTTCTACTTCTTCTTACCAGAAACCGCTGGTCGTTCGTTCGAAGAGGTTGACGAGATGTACAAGGAGAGAGTTCCCCCTCGCCAGTGGAGGAAGTATGTAACTCGCGAGAAGATTGAATCCGAAGAAGTGGTACACGAGCAGATGAAGATTGAGACCACTCATGTGGAAAATAGTTAGTACTTGCAAGAATAAAGGTTTTGAAGTTTGCGAATAATTTATTTATTAGATTACATTCATTAAGCTAGGCATGATTTTCGCACTTCTTGACCATGCTTTGCGTGCTCCAAGAGCCGTAGATGATATTCTTTATCAAGCTGCTTTCAACAACAGTCTCATTCCTCTATTAGAAATTTATATGACAGCTTACGTAGTCAACAATTCTCCTCAAAAGCGGAGGCGAAACTTTAAGCGAGACATTTGTTCAAATACGAAGGGAGTCAATCAATACTCCAAAAAGAGATCATGTGGTTTAAACTTTGAGGGTTTAGTTTCCATTAGTTGCATGACAGCTATATCATATTAATAATACACCGTTGGAAAATTTACCCCACATTGATACTGAATTGGCAGTTACTACATAACCATCGAATGGTCTCCGTCAGTATACCGCACTATTGATGTTCCGCAATCATTCTTGCAATACCGCAAATCTCCCGGAGCATAGTGACAGTCATTAGATGCATAATGACTAGAAACAGTGCAACCTACTGACAAGCCTTATCCACTAGAAGAGGTTTCTCTCACATACGAATCTGGACCTTTTTCGAAAGTATGTCAAATATTGAAATGAAGGGACCAGCATATGGAACGGAAAATTGAACCCCACTTCCAGCGCTCGCAACCAAAGATCGGAAATCGCATCAATGTTAGAACAGTGAAAGAATATAATCTCATTCGTTGCCATGGAAAAACTCAGCGACAAACATGAAAGTTCAAAAAGTGAAATTGCAATTGAACACTCCTGGACCTCTCCAAGGAACGTTATCATCCACTCAGCCTCAGGTGTCATGGCAGGTAGTTGGAGACGAAACTAATTGGTTCCAGAAAGAGTATCAAATCAAGCTTCGCTATGAAGACGACACTGAATGGGAAGAGTTACCTTCAGTTAAATCGGAGAATTCACAATTTGTGGCTTGGCCAGGTCGCTCATTGAAATCCAGAGAGTCGTTCGAGATCTGCGTTAGAGTTCTGGGAGGTGTAAAGTTTTCTGATTGGAGTGCTCCAGTAGAAGGACAGGTGGGGTTCTTATCCTCGATGGAAGAGTGGCCAGCAAAATTTGTGGCCGCAGCCAATCAGCCTCGATGTGATGCTTCGACTGCACCAGAGACTCTATTCCGCAAGCAATTTTCCATCTCGAAGGAAGTCAAGTATGCAAGGTTGTGGAGTACTGCGTTGGGTATCTACAACTTGGAAATCAATGGAAGTTCTGCTGGAAAGGACTATTTGAGTCCAGGGTGGACGACTTATGAAAAGAGATTGTTGCACCAAATGTATGATGTGACACACTTAGTGAAGGTAGGTGAGAACGCAATCGGAGTAAGGGTCGGACCAGGTTGGTACTCTGGCTTAGTTGGCTTTGACGGTGGTTTAACAAACATCTATGGTGAAAAGCGTGCCATCAGCTTGTTTTTGGAGATCAAATTTGAAGATGAATCAACTCTTCAAATTTCCACCGATGACACATGGGCTTCGTCTGCTGGACCCATTATTGCAGTCGGACTTTACGAAGGAGAAACGTATGATGCAAACGAAGAAATTGAGGGCTGGTCACTGCCGGGAGCGAAGCAATTCGAAGATTGGCCAAGAGTGGATGTTATTCCATTTGACACCAGCAAAATCGTCCCTCAAGAATTTGCTCACGTTACTAAGAGGAGACTGATTAAGGCTGAGGTACTTCCCATCACTCCTTGTGGAAAGAAAATTCTTGATTTTGGTGAAAACATTGTCGGATTTCTTTCTTTTAAGAATGTGACTGCGCCCAAAGGATACAAAGCAATTTTTATGTTTGCAGAAGTTATGGAAAATGGAGAATTGGGAACTCGTCCTTTGAGGGCTGCAAAGGCAACTGATACATACGTTTTCAAGGGTGATGAAAATGGTGAGCTGTATGAGCCCCACTTCACATTCCATGGATTTAGATACTGCCAGATTGATGATCCAGAGAATTTGATTAGTCTTGAAAACCTAGAGGCAATTGTGATTTCAACTGCAATGAACCGGATTGGAGAATTCGAATGTGATAATGATCTTTTGAACCAGTTGCATTCCAACATTATTCGAAGCACCGTGGGTAATTTTATCACACTCCCAACAGACTGCCCTCAAAGGGATGAGCGAATGGGATGGACGGGAGATATCGCCATCTTTGGTAAGACAGCGTCGTTCCTTTTCGATTGCTCTCCAATGTTGAATAACTGGTTGAAAGACTTATGGAGTGAACAACAACTTAACTCAGAGAGCAAGTATCCGTATTCCCCACCGGTAACAGTACCTAACATGATCAAATACGCGAAGCATTTCTGGGATAATCAAATCAGTGCTATTTGGCAAGATTGTGCTGTTTATTTGCCCAAAGCACTCTTCGATTCTACTGGTTCAACCTTTATTTTGAAACAACAGTACGAGAGTATGGAAAAATGGATAAATTGTATACCCAAGGTGCCCGGAGAAGTGCGTTGGAATAAAGAAAAGGTTCAGATCCAACTCGGTGACTGGTTGGATCCTCTGGCTCCTCCAGATGATCCTTTGAAGGCTATGACCGATTCCTATCTAGTGGCAGACTCGTTCTTGTGCCTGGTTCTTAGCTTCATGGTCGAAATCAGCTCAATTGTTTCACCCCAAGACACTGAGAAATACAATGAAATGGCCAGGATGAGTAAAAGGAGCTTTCAAAAAAATTACATCTTACCCACTGGACAAATGACTAGTGACACTCAAACGGCATATGCACTTGCTATAAGTTTTGACCTCTTTGAATTTCCAGAGCAAGTCCAATATGCTGGAAATCGGTTGAGTCAAATCGTAAGGTCTAATGACTTCAAAATCAGCACAGGTTTCGCAGGAACCCCATTTGTTACTCTGGCATTGGCTGTTACCGGACATTTGGAAGATGCATATGGTATGCTTTTACAAACGGAATGCCCATCGTGGCTCTATCCAATCACAATGGGAGCAACGACTATTTGGGAAAGATGGAATAGTATGATGCCCGATGGCTCTATCAACCCAGGGGACATGACCTCCTTTAACCATTACGCTTTAGGGTCCGTGGCTAACACTTTGCACGAGATTGTCGGAGGTTTATCCGTAGGTGAAGCAGGGTACAAGAAGTTTAAAATTCATCCACAACCAGGCGGTGGAATCAAATTTTGTCAAGTGGCCCATGAGAGTCCCTACGGCAAAATCTCCTCCACATGGAACATCGCTGAGTCAGTATTCCGCTTGAAGGTTGCTATTCCCTTGAATACATCTGCTGAAGTGACTTTGCCAAACGGCACAGTGATAAAGGTAGAGTCTGGATCATATGAATTTGATTGTCCTATTTAGAGTTTCCACTTGGTTCCTTAGAAAATGAAATTAGATTTGCAGAGACCAGTTGTTTTTACTTCAGAACTTTCACGCATTTGAGTGAATAAACATTCCTCGTTGAATAGGTTTGACTTCAACGATCCTCTTTAGTGCCCAACATGTAACAAAATTTCTCTCGCGGGCGGCATTCAATTTGCTTCAATGTGCACCATTGGAAATTAAAATCTTTGAAAGTTAAACGGCATAATATTCAAGATACCTTATTGTGACAACTTCCGTTGGTCGAAAGGAAATATCTAAATGGTACATAGTTAAAATGGAGACTTACTACCTATATGCAGCCCACTATAAAGTCCAAATGTAATTTAGCATATTTGACGAAAATTTGAAACTAAAATTGTCCAATAGATAAAAGGAATGTAAATTAGGTCATTTAATTTCTTCACTTTGACATTCACAGCACTGGGCATAAATCACATTGCGTCAGCATCACTTTCTGACCATCGCAATGCTATGTTTTAATTAGACAGTCAGATTCCCCTTGTCCGTACCAGTTCCAAGTGGTTGTTAGCGTTTTGATTACTTGTTGAAATTCATTAAAAACTCGATTTTTGCGGACGTTTTGTATTATTTTTATTTCTTTCTCACGTGTATGTTTCGCTTGTTTTTTAACCAAACCGCACCCATAACGCAGAAGACTTTGAAAATTTAATGTTCGCTGAATTAACAAATCCTTGTAAAAATAGCACCGTAGTATTTTTAAGTATCAAGAATAAAAAAAATAAAGAAACTGATTCTGCGCTCCATTGTGAGTCTAAGAAACACGAAGTCGTTATCCCATCACTGTCCTCTCCCTTGGAAAACACATATTAAAATTGAAAAACTTTCTATTGTGAAAACTGACAAATAATAAATTACAGCCCCATTCAAGATTATGACGGCTACCTGAAGAATGCCTCCTGTGGTTAAGTTTGTCTCATTGAAAATTTTCCAAATGAATCAATATTCTTGAACTCTTTAGCAATGAAATCAATGCGAATATCGAGTTTTATTTGTTCTTTTTTTTTTTATTCATTGACAAGTAAACCTTGTTATACTCGTTGTAATACCTGGAAGGAGCACTTCTTCTTAATGGAAGCTCTAGTAATGAATGAAGAACCCAGCAATCTCGATTTCATCGTCCAATAACCTCAAAATACTCGATTTCTTGGCCTGATGTTCGACTTACGGAAGGTCAACAATAAAGCATTCTAATTTGTCATGCAATAACCACAATAGTAAGGAATGTTCAATTAGGCAAGAAAATTCTTTGACCAGTAATTTGCATCGTTTGGTATTAATTGATAATTGCCAAGACTTTATATAACTACTATGGTATCTAATTGGGAAAAGTGATTGCGAAAACTACGAAGCCCGAAAAGAATGTGGTTACTTGAAAAAGTATATAAACAAGATGATGGCTCTCTCATTTTTATAAATTCAATAACCAAAACCATCGATCATGAAATTGTCTGTTCTCCTTTCTGCCTCAATGGTAGCTGCTGCTCCTGCGTTTATTATTGAGACTCCAAGCAACTCCACTTCAATTGAAAGCTTCTTCGTTTTTGATCCTACTTGGAATCAGGACTTTGAAATTCACGAGTCATGTAACCACACTCAGGTGAATCAATTGAATCAGGCTTTTGCAGAAACCAAAATATTGGCTCAACAAGCTAAAGACCACACTCTCCGTTATGGTAACTCCTCCGAGATCTACCGGAGGTACTTTGGCAATGCTCCAACTGGCGAGGTCGTTGGTATCTACGAGAACGTGATCTCTGCCAATAAAACAGGAGTCTTGTTTAGATGTGACGATATCGATGGAAATTGTAAATTGGATGGCTGGGCTGGTCATTGGAGAGGAGAGAACGGTACAGATGAGACCGTGATCTGTGATTTATCTTACACCAGCAGATTATTCTTGTCTCAGGTTTGTTCTAGGGGCTATACCGTTGCAGGATCCAAGAACAGCGTCTACTGGGCTGGTGACTTGCTTCACCGCATCTGGCACACTGACAAGATTGGCCAGGGTGTTGTTGGCCACTACGCTGATACTTTCGAAGAATGTTTGGAGCTTGGTGAGCATAACCAGACATTGGCTGTTAGAAATTCTGCAACTTTGAGATACTATGCGTTGGATGTCTATGCCTTCGAAGTTGCAGAGCCTGGTGTTGGATGCACTGGTGACCTTCCTGAGGGCCACGATGAGAGCGATGAGAGTGACAGCTCCAGTGAGGTTGCAAGCCCTGCTACTGCCACTGCAACTGAATCAGAAGAGCCTGAAGCAGCTCATGGTGGTACTGAATGCCATACACATGCAAATGGTGAGACGCATTGTGTTTAATTTAGAATTGCGTGATTTATCATTGCTTACATTTGATATACTGACATCTACATAACTGAGAGAAATTACAATGTTACCATTAGATCAATAAAACATCAATGTTCAATTTGTCCACATTATTCTAGAGCCAGAAGAGCCGGGAAACCTCGATGATCAACATTTGCTACTCAATATTGTGCTCCAAATTACACTTAAGGATTATTCTAGAAAATGATTCTGTGCTTGAAAATCTCGTTCATCATAGGCAATTCCTGAGGATTAATACTATATACTTGAGCACATATGGAGAACAGAATCAAAAGTTAAGGGAAACATGTGTGTATCTAATCCAAACATGTGTGCATCTGATCCAAACACGTGTATTGTATCACAAATTGTGGTTCGAGCCGTTGACTTCTTCATTGGAGAGTATTACTCCAATAAAGGCATTATTGCAAAACTGTATGCAAGGGGAAGACTATGCACAATTGATCATTAGTAGTCTTGAAGTGTGCATCTTACCCACTTACTGGTGAAACCCACCCCGCAATACTCTATACCATGCCTCGATTCAAACAAATGGATGTCTTTACTGCGAAAAATACAAAAGGAACCCCGTAGCCGTCTTCTTTGATAGCTAGCATTCAACTGATAAGGAAAAGAGCCAGGTTTCGACATGGACGAACTTGTCGGAAGCCACATTTATTGTGCCCACTACAACGCCAAAGGCTGACAACAAGGCAAGATTTTTTAATTTGGAACTGGAATTGCCCTTTGCTGAGCACCCTACTGTTGGTAAATGTCGCGCTCTCTCAGAAGCGGGAATAATCGAACCCAAGTATGGCAAGGTGGTGCGGGTGTGGAGTAGTCACTTTGGAAGTAACTGACACTGAGCCCACAATCATTCGTTTCAAGTTGCTATATGCCAAAAGTAGAGATTTCAGTGGGCAAGATATTGCCACGGTTACTGAAGCTCTTGACGCATCCAATGTCATTGATGCGGCAGTGTACGATTTTGGTCCAATTTGCTTGACGATTCTTTTAGGTAGTGCAGAAGATGTACTCCAACTAGCCACACAAGATGCTCGTTTGATCGAAGTTTTGAAGCACTTGCAAGTTTCTGGATTCCACGTGATTGGGCGGCACAGCCATCATAAGTATGAGGTGAGAACCTTTGTACCATTGGTTGGAGTGAGGGAAGATCCAGTTTGTGGATCAGGGTCTGGAGCCACCGCCGCTTCTCTTCGTGATTCACAAAATATTACTGGCATAACTGAGGTGAGCCAGGTTGCTGCATTAAACAGAGCTGGAAGCATCACTATTGAAGGCGAAGAAGATATTTCCGTTGGGGGATCAGTCTTAACTGTTATCGATGTGCATTATTAATCATACCATCGGCCATGTGGTACAAATCTGAGGAGCATGCCTTCATTGTTGCTGTCTTGCAAATGATGAACGGTGGGCAACAGATTGTGGGTGGTGATCTTGCTTACTTTTTCACTCTTCTCTACAATGCGAAGTTGAGAAATTGGAAAATTTTGTTTCATGTTTACGGTGCTCTCACAGTGGTTTGGGGGACTTTCGTCTTGTACTGACCCCCGAATCACCTATGAAAGCTCACTGCTTCACAGAAGAGGAGAAACGCCTCATGGTGGAGAGAGTCAGGGCCAACCAGACTGGTTTGCAGAGCAAGAAATGTAAGAATGAGCATCTCTTGAAGCGTCAAGGATCCTCAGACTTGCTTCACAGATCGATAATAACGGAGAGCTCCAGACAACTTCCTTCGGAACAGGAATGGGTGACACGTTACAATTCTACAGAGATATCCCGCTTACTGCTATGCCATACGGCCAAGCTATATAATGGCACTTGGTGAATACTCGAGACTTCACCTCTATTTCCAGGACGGTTATAGTATTGGTGTTGTATGACATCCTCTCGATGGTAGATAAACGTCTCACTGGTTGCAAAATGTAGTTACAGAATAAAAGGTCAAGAAAAGTTTGTCTCCTATTGGGAAGGAAAGGAAGGCAACACCGATTACTCCAGTAGAGGCAAACAACTTTACAGGCGCGGGAAGATAACTCTTGATCAACCCTGGATCGTATGCGCTCAATGATACGTATGTTTGCACGTTCGCTCCAAACTGAGACTTCCCAGTGGGTAGAATAAAGTCTGCAGATTCTAACAATTGGGAAGTTGTTCTTCTATGAGAGACAGCGCTTAAGTGGGCTGTTCTGCAGATCCATGGATCAATTCGTCGGTGGGTCTAACGATGCGCAGATTTACGTACATTCGGTACTTAATCTCGCAGTTGGAGCTCTTTTCAATCTATCCGTCGAAATGTGTCTAAAATTGATTCCTGATATCTTATCTGTCCATTTT